>Ga0306925_10000009_pt1 | contig 82109 bp, 74 predicted proteins | sample flu12Cox44000176_FD_203755 | JGI IMG/M metagenome (GOLD analysis project Ga0306925, IMG submission 203755) | Lab enrichment of tropical soil microbial communities from Luquillo Experimental Forest, Puerto Rico - flux8day.12C.oxic.44.000.176 (v2)... | ecosystem: Environmental > Terrestrial >... | reverse complement strand
TCCGGCGCGTGATGTCAATTTCGTGCCGAGTCTCCTGCCTTGGGATTTCCGTCCCGCACGCCCGCAAAGGCGCCCGTCAATCTTCCTTGGCTTGCGCCGCTCAGGGATGCCACTTACGACCCTAGGAACCGCCTAACTCGGTCGTCTTATCGGGGTTCGCATGGAAATAGCACAGGCCGCCGTCCATAGCCCAAGCTGTGCAAGCCGTACCGCTTTTGGTGACGCCCTGGCATCGCTTTCTGGCGTGGCGAATCGCCAGAAGCAGGGCCGCGCTGCTAGGCGATTGGCGGAGACTTGCCAGACTCAACCCATGAGCCCAGCCACGAATAAGTGGGGCCGATCCTTGAACGAGCTGAGACTGAATTCCCGCCCCATGGTATCTCGTAATTAAAACGGAACGAGCAAAGCATTAGGCTGCGGCAGACCTGGGATTTAGCGTTTGCGCGAACACCAGGGGATAAATGGATTAGTGTGGCTTCACCTGTCCAGGCGCAGACGGATTGCCAACGGGATGTGCGTTCGATCTAGAAATAGCGGCGTTACCCTGGCCCGCAGACCAGAATCTCGGCAATTCGGTCACAATCCCAACGCCTTTTGGCGAACCCAAGCCCGTAACGGCATCCCATCTCGTTCCAGCATCGTATCCGATGATATTTACGGGGTTATTCGATGCATCATACTCAACGGAAGAGTTCGTTCCGCTGGTGACGTCGTGGAACGTATTGACGTAGTCCGGTGCGTTCTGCCCGACTTTGTATAACGCGGCATTGATAAAGCCGTAGTTGTGGCCGGCGGCCTGGTCGTTGATGGCTGTGATTGCCGCCCACTGCGGCGATCCGGCGCTAGTGCCGCCAAATCGATACCAGCCGGTTGGAACGCCGGGTATGTCGAGATACGTAAGAACGCCATGTAAGACCGCCCCGTTGTAGGAGACGTCAGGTACGCCTCGGCTTTTGCCCCCGTTGATGGTTCCCTGCTGATATGCGGGCTCGTCCCAAACCGTGCTGAAGCCGCCTCCACTTGCGAGCGTCGAGGAGAACATATTCTGGAAGTCTCCATACGGAGGACCTTCGTTCCAGGCGATCTCGCTGAGGTAAGTGCCTGGCGCCGGATGAGTGCTCGGGTCGCAACCGAGCTGTGGGAAGCAGTAGTCGGCCGCGTGCAGCTCGGTTCCACCCACGCTGGTCACCAGCGGATCGGATGCCGGAGAAGATGTTGACTTGATCCAGGATGTGCCGTCGCAGGAGGGCAGGGCCGCTCCTTGATCGCCTGAGGACGCAAAGAGCGTGATACCCTTCTCGGTCGCATTCACGAACGCCTGGTGCCACGCTACGGTTAGTTCGGGTCCAAGGCAGGTATCAGACTCACCGAAGCTCATTGAGATCACGTCGCCGCGGTTGTTATCAATAGCATCATTGAGGGCACTTATTAAGGCAACGTCGGAGCTGTCCTTGCCCAGCTCAAGCACGATGTTAGCTCCTGGAGCAATTGCATGTGCCCACAATACGTCAAGCGTAATCTCTTCGGCCCAGCCAACATCATACGGACCTGAACCGTCCGGTGCCACCTGAGTGAAGGTCGGAGTTCCCGAGCCCGCGTTCATCTGAGGCAAGCCATAAAACGAGTTGAAGAAGCTTAGCTGGGAGACGATGTTTGGGTTTTGGAAAGCGTCGATAATGACGATTGTCTTGCCGTTACCGTCGAAGCCCGCGCTAATGAGAGTATCGACGTTATATGCAATCCGCATTTGGTAAGGGTCGTAGCATTGGCCGACGCTGAAGCCGACTTGGCAGCTAAAAAGGCCATAACCCGGCTGGGACACGTCCGCTGGGACTGCCTGCGGACCTCGCAGCACGGCAGGCGAAACAAGTCCTTTCTGGCCCGCTCTCGCTACGGACTGGGCCACAACACTCGGTAGAGCCAGCAGCGCCAAGATCACAGCAACTGCGACACCCGTGACACGTTTCATGATCTTCTCCTCGGATACCGCTAGTTGGCAGCGCCCCATGAGCAGGCGTAAGCGGAGTCGGCACGCCGAAGCCACTCCGTCGTATCCTGTAGGTCTTCAGCAGTCCTTTCTCGCTTGGATGGTCCAACAAGTTCAGCGTAAAGCCCTGGCCGCCGCTCGAAATTGAGCAAACGAATTGCCACTCTCTGTTATGCAGATGCGGTAGGCAGAACAGCCCTAAGGTGCAAGGCTTGCGCGTGAAGTGTGCTCCCGGGAGGCTCACTTTAATGCAAAAGTTTGCACTCGCCTCAGGTAGTGCTGTTTGTAGAAGGTGCGTCTTTGGCGGTTCGGAACAACTATCGATATTGGCAGGTTGGTTGCGGTGATCCGACGAAGTTACTTCCGTAACTTGATCTGGCTTTTGGGACAGGATAATGTTCAGCATTTGGCATGTAAGGAAAACGTTCTGAAAATCTCGCGCTTCTTGTTACGAGTTGTTCAGAAATGTGCCCGTCGAAAACACTGCCCGGTCACGTCCATCAGCACGATGGGATAGCCGTAATACCGCCGGGGGTAGGAGGCTTGAGCTGTCACCGATGCCGTGCCCAATTTTGTGCCTAGTGGCGGTTTGGATGCGCCTAGTTCGCTTCCACGAGCAAAGTGAGAAACCCGCATAAACACTGGCGAATCTAACTTCATACAAATTTCGTTAAAACTATTGATTCTTCGTTCGCCAAATACTCTTAATCAGTAGGTTGACGGCTCGAATCCTTCCGCAGCACATCTAAACGGTTCGATTCGTAGATAGCCCAGGGCCGTGCGCGAAAAGGGGAGGTGCACCGCGGACCGTGTAGCAAGGTCATGCAACCGGAAGCCAAAAAACTGGAAGCCGAGGACTTGCACAACTGCTATTCATGATTAGTACGAACCATCAGAGATTGGGCCGGAGAGAAGAAATTGGTTCGGACTAAGTCAGTTCACTCGCCGATTAATCGAGCAAACGATGGCCTGCGAATACTTGCCACGCGCATCAGAGGACGTGGGCTGCACAAAAACAGGTACGACGTATGGATAGCCAGTCTGGGGCCGAGCGAAAGACCGCTGAATCAGCGACGATCTAACAGGATCACTTGGCACGAGTTCAAGAAGAGGTTTCGTGGAGAGCTATTTGAGAGCAAGAGCTTTGAACCGCCGCAACCGCGTGATTAAGAATCACGGCCAGAAATTCACGCTGCGACTGCTGCAAATCCTCGCAAGACGAGGGGCCATCACCATGTTTTGAGGGAGATCTTGAGAGAAAAGTCGGCTGAGTTGGCCCTGATAATAAAAACACCAATCAGCTACCGTCGCAGCGCAATGAGGAAAAGAGAATGATGAAGAGTGAATTGGTCTTTGCCTATGGTTCAAACATGGATCCGGCCCAAATGCGCGAGCGTTGTCCCGAGTCCGACCTCTGGTGGTTTATTGCCGAGGCTCGCGACTGGAAACTGTACTTTCCCCGAAAGAGCAATCAGCGCAGAGGCGGAGTAGGGAGCATCACGAAACAGGTTGGTTCAAGTGTCTGGGGCGTAGTGTTCGCCGTGAGCGAACACGACCTCGCCCGGCTTGACCGATACGAGGGGCTCGGCTCCCACGCTTACAGACGAGATCTGGTGGACCTACTCGACGAGGGAGGACGACATATTACTGCCTGGACCTACTTCGCAATTCCTCATGGTGAGGAGGAATATCGACCACATCGAGACTACATAGCGATTTATGTCCGTGGCGCGATTTATTGTGGGCTGCCGGATGCGTACTTGAAGTCCCTGAACGACTTAAAGGACAACGCTGCCACAGATTGAACCGGGCATCGCGTGTGAGGGCAACCCAATCTAAGTCTTTCGACGAGGAGATCCTGGCGGATTGATGAAGATTATCAGGGCGATTAGTATTCGGCAGCTGCCATCGCATCGGGCTTCACCGTGGCGAATTTGGCGACGTTTCGACGATCGTCAGACTGCTTGTTCTACGAGTAATGCGAAGGAAGGAAGATCGTGAGCCGCAAAAGTAACGGTGCTGGCAATCTGGGGTTGATGTTAGCGTTGCTCCCCGTTGCCCGAAACGGTTGGCGGTGGTTAATTAGCCAATGTGGGAACAGGGTAGGGTGAGGTGTGCCTAAAATCGGGTCAGCTTACTAGATCGGCCGAGGGCGGGGATGCCCTCTCACCTCCGCACTCCAGCGTCGCAATCCGCGGAGTAAAGCGGTATGTTCTCTACGGCACTAGCCGATGACGACCCTTGACGGCGGGCCCCGGACGTCATCCGGCACACCGCTCCTCTGAGTTTGGAATTTCCTCTCCCAGCCTGCGGCAGCCTGGGCGTGGCCCAGCTTCCGCACACCGGCAGGGATTACCAGCAGCTAACTACACTATTACGTATAGATGCGTTTACTAGATGCGTTTACTTCGTGGCCGGACAGGCATTCGGCGTATTGGGCCCTACCGCGGTCCAGTTTTTGGGCAAGCACAGTCCCAAAGGCAACTTCGTGTCGGCGCTGCCTTTGGCTGCGTTAACCTGTTCTTGCTTGAGACCTGTGGCTGAACTGAGGTCCACCCCTTCGAGGTGTGCTAGGTCAAGCTTAGCCTCGTCGAGATGAGCATCTTTGAAATTCGCCCCGTTCAGGTACGCTCCCCGCAGAATTGCCTTTCGGAGGTACGCCGAAGTGAGGTCCGCGTTTTCCAGGTGTGAGAATGCTAGGCTACTCATATCGCCCTCCAGGTGTACTGAGGTAAGGTCGGCTCGCTCGAGGTGCCGTTCGTGGAGATCGGCCCCTCCCAAGTTTGTCTCGGAGAGATCAAGGGCTTGGTCGGACCTCTCTTAGCTGGCATTGCGTCTGCCGAGAACTGTCAGGATTGCCAAAACGTCCGCACGAGGTCGCTGCTCTTGTGCCATAGTCGGCTTGTTGGGCGACTTCTGGCTTGCGACGGGTGCGGAGTTCTGATCGGGCTGTTCCTCCACCGCGGGGGCGTTAATGCGAACATAGGTACAGAGCACCTCCATGACAGGCCAATGGAACGCGCTCGATTCATTGGCGATTGCCTCCAGCGAGTAAATTGCGCCGAGTCTGACTCCTAATTTTGGGTTGTCTCTAGAATCAACTGCTCCAAGTTGTTTGATAGCTTTTGTGTATCGATCCGTAATCTGGCCTTCCTGCGTCAGCTCGAAGTTCTGCCAAGTGAACACAGCGGTTACGAAGAATGCCACACCGCCCAAGATTGTCGCCAGCGTCTTACGCGCCTCGTTCTGCTTGTCAAATCGGTCTTTGGGTTTCAGACCTTCAACTTGAGCAACTTGCCATTGTGGCACTTTCCACAAAATGAGTACCCCGAGAACACCGAGCATCCCGAAAAGAGCACCCATCCACCAATTCCTTGAAGGACTGTTCAATAGCGCCCGCGGGTTCGTCCACGCCCAAGCAAATGCACCGCGCGTAAACGCCAGCCAGAGTCCCCCAACTGCGCTGACAATCACCAAGACCCCGGTAATAGCACGGACGGGAATACCCTTAGCGAGCGCATGATGAGGTTTTGCCGTTGAGTTCGATTGGCCGCCAGAGTTTTCAAGCATGGATGCACACTACACGGCTAGTCTGCCGCGGAGCAATGCCCCAAACGTGAAAAGGGACAAGGGGTGAGGTGTGCCTCGATGAATCTCGCGGACAGGATCTCGCCCGAAAAACTGGCGTAGCAGGTTTGTGCGTTTCGCACGTTACGTGGGATTTGTGGCGACAAAACGGCAGCACTAAAAACGGCACCGGAGCGCAAGCCAAAAAAGAGAACAAAGGGGGAGGCGCACAAGCAGTCGCGCTAAGCGCACTTGGTTTCGTCCGCATCTGTTTGCGAACGTGCCAACTCAAGATCAGCGATGGCTAAAAATGGCCGGTGCCGATGTGAAGGATGCTCAGGCGCAAATGCGACATTCGCGCGCGAGTACAACCCTCGACATCTACCAGCAATTCGTCCCCGAGTCGCAGCAGCGGATCGTCGAGAAACTGAGCAGCTTGTCGAAGATGGTGCAGTAGTGAATTGGACCCAATTGGACCCAAAATCGGGAAGGCGATGATGCTAAGTGGTTGTAAACAATGGTGGCCAGGGACGGAATCGAACCGCCGACGCCAGCCTTTTCAGGGCTGCGCTCTACCATCTGAGCTACCTGGCCACATGCGCGCCGTCGCGCCGACGAACCGCTGCAGTAATTGAATTATAGCAATCCAGCTTCCTCGGGCCAATTGCCCGGCAGCCAGCCAATGTACCAGATTCGCGATCAGACTCTAACGCGAGGAGATCAGCCCTACTGACACCAACGCGCAAACAATCCCTACACTCTGCATCTTGCCGATGCGTTCCTTCAGCAACCAGCGAGCGAGTATGACAGTGCTCGCCGGATACAACGACGATAACACCGCCGCAACATCCAGCCGACCATGCCGTGTGGCAGCGATAAACAGGGCATTCCCGGCAGAATCGAGCAGGCCTGAGAGCAACATCGGCCAGAGCGCAGCACCAAATGCCCGCGGACCACGAGGCGACAGCAAGACGAGAACCAACATCAGGCATGTCGAAATCGCACGTGCCGCAACCAGGGGCCAAAAGATACCCGCGTGTCCCGCCTGCTTACCCGCGATTAGGAACAGGCCAAACATCACACCTGCAAGCGCCGCTAAGCCGACTCCGCTTCGACTGTTTCCAGAATCAGAGTTGCCAGCAACCAGCCATATGCTCACTAGGGCTAGAGCAAAACCAGCTAGCTGCAAACGATCCGGCAAGCCATCGGTATAGGTTCCGATTAATACAGGAAGTACTCCCGTCACCACCGCCGCGACGGGAGCCACCACCCCCATGCGGCCCACCGCCAACGCACGATAGAGTGCAGTGATTCCGAAAGCGCCAATGAATCCTGCAAAGGCGCCCCACAACAGAGAATTAGGTGGCGGAAACGGCTCGCGAGTCACTAGAGCCATCACCAACATCAAAGCCAATCCTGCAGCGTGGGCAACCGCCACTACCCGGAATACGCTGGTGCGCTTGGTGGCTATTCCACCGGAGAAATCGCCTCCGCCCCAAGCCACGGCAGCTAACAAGCTGAACCCCGACGATTCCAAAGTGGCGATTGTCATTGACTACTACGATAACCTCCGCACAGTTTGTACTGTGAGAACCGCAGTCCAAAGCCTGTCCAGGAAGCCCATGTACCGAGCGGTCAACAGGCATAGCCGAGCTTCAGCCCGACGCTCTCGTGCTTGCAAAGAGTCGAGCCGGCAGCCGGCTACAGAAGAACTCCCGCGGATAACACCAAGCAGCTAATGCTGAGGCGACCACTCGTAAGTACCGCCACTTTAGTAACTTCCAGCAATTCTGAATTTCACATCATAATTCCATAAAACATATTTTCCTAATCGGGGTTAATTTATAATTCTGGAAGTTATTCAGACGGTTGTATTTAGTGCATTTCGCGGTCGTCGGAGACATGGCATCAGAGTTGCACACTGTAGAACGGTTTGCACCGCCCGTTGCGCCTCCTGCACGGGGGTCGCACGCCCTGCGCCCCATGGCGAAAGACCTCCAGTCGCGATTTCTCTTCGTCGTAATCGCGCTTCTCAGCGTGGCGGCCGTCGTCTTTGCCTGGATCAACTTCCAGAAAGACCGCGACTCCTTTACACCGACCGATGGGATCTGGTGGGTCGAGAGTGGCGACCACCTGCTGGCCCGCCGGGTTGACTTCAACGGCTCAGGCGAGAAGGCAGGCGTTAAGCAGGGCGACCTGCTGGTGGCCGTGGACGGCCGCAACATCAGCAATGTCGCTAGCCTCGAACGCCAGCTCTACCGCACAGGAGTGTGGTCCAAGACGAGCTACTCATTAGTGCGGCAGGGAATCCCGCTGGAAGCACCCAACCTCGTCCTGGTACCGGCAGACCGTACGCTGTACATCGGCTTGCGGGTGATTGCCCTTGTTTACCTCTGCATTGGCCTGTACGTTCTGCTCCGGCGCTGGACCGCCCCCAAGAGCACCCACTTTTACATCTTCTGTCTGGTGTCGTTTGTCTTTTACTCGTTCCATTACACCGGGAAGCTGAACGAATTCGACTGGATCGTCTATTGGGGCAATGTCACCGCCTGGATGCTGCAACCGGCTCTGTTCCTGCATTTCTCACTTACATTCCCCGAGCGCAATAAGCTGTTGAATGGACGACGCTGGCTCATTCCGGCAGTGTACGTTCCCGGCGCACTCATCCTGGCTCTACAGATCACTGCAGTGCGCTGGTTCGAGCCCAGCGAGGTTCTGCGCTTCAATCTCGATCGGCTCCAGATGGTATATCTCGCCGTCTACTTCATCGCAGCAACGCTGGTGCTATGGTACAGCTACCGCCATGCGCGCTCGGCTATTCTGCGGCAGCAAATGAAATGGGTGACGCGCGGCACCATTCTTTCAGTCGCGCCGTTCACGCTGTTCTATGTGATCCCCTACTTGTTGAGCAGCACTCCCACCACAGGTATGCGGATCTCCGTGTTATCTCTGGTCTTCTTGCCGCTCACATTCGGCTACGCCATCTTCCGCTACCGCTTGATGGACGTTGACCTGATCTTCAAGCGCGGCATGGCGTACACCATCGCCGCTGCTTCTATTACCGCGGCATATTTCGCCGCCGTAGGCATCATCTCGGAACTCTTCCACAAGAACTTCCCCAGCGCCGGCCCCGTGGGCTTGATCATTGCGATTGCCGTCACCGCGCTGCTCTTCGATCCGTTCAAAAACTGGGTACAGGATTATCTCGACAAGTTCTTCTACAAGAAGCGTTACGACTACCGGAAGACGCTTATCGAGTTTGGCCGCGACCTGAATTCCGAAACCGATCTCGATAAGATGCTCTCCTCGATCATCGATCGCATCGCACACACCCTGCTGGTCGATCGCTTGGCGATATTCCTTTCCAATCCGGACTCTCCTGAGAGCTTCAACCTGGCCAAGTCGTACGGCATCGCGCACACCGTCGATCTCAACCTAGACTTTTTGAACGTCGACCGCGCCGAGTGGAAGGCAGGCCATCTTTTCTTCGACAGCACGGCGCACGCAGTTCGTGAAACACCTGAAGCCCGCGATACCATTCACCGGCTGGACTTGAATTACTACATTCCTTGCACGGTCATGAACCGAATGATTGCCGTGCTTGGCCTCGGAAAAACCACTCACGGCGATTTTCTTTCAACCGAAGACGTACAACTGTTGGAGGCGCTTGCTGGCTATATCGGCATTGCTGTGCAGAATGCGCGCCTCTATCGCTCGCTGGAGCGCAAAGTCGCACAGTACGAGCGCCTGAAGGAGTTCAGCGAAAACATCGTCGAATCGATCAGCGTCGGCGTGCTGGCAGTCGATCTGGAAGACCGCGTTGAGTCCTGGAATTCGCAAATGGAAGTGATGTACGCGCTGCCCCGCAAGGAGGTGCTGGGTCGCTCGCTGCGCGCGGTCTTCCCGCCGGCATTCTTCGATGAGTACAGCCGAGTGCGTCTGAGCACTGGCATTCACAACCTGTACAAGTTCCGGATGCCGACCACTGCGGGCGAAACCCGGGTTACAAACATCGCCATCGCGCCACTGGTCAGTCGAGATTTCACCGTCATCGGGCGACTCATCATCGTCGACGACATCACCGAGCGCATGGAGCTCGAGTCGCAACTGTCGCAGGCTGAAAAGCTCTCGTCCATCGGCCTGCTGGCGGCGGGCGTGGCCCACGAAGTCAACACGCCGCTAGCGGTGATTTCGTCCTACGCGCAGATGCTTTCAAAGCAGGTCAACAGTGATCCCAAGAAAGCCGAGTTGTTGGAGAAAATCACGAGACAGACTTTCCGCGCCTCAGAAATCGTAAATAGCCTGCTGAACTTCTCGCGCACATCAGGTTCCGAGTTCAATAGCGTCGACTTGAACCGGGTTATTCAGGACACCCTCACTTTGCTGGATCATCAGTTCAAGACCGCGCGCATTAAAGTCGTGCCGGATCTGCATCCTGCCTTGCCTCCGATCCATGGCAACACCGGAAAATTGCAACAGGTCTTCCTCAACCTCTTCCTGAACGCGAAAGATGCTATGCCTGCCGGCGGCACACTGACCATCACCACCGGCAACGGCCACAATGTGCGCGTTACGGTGGCCGATACCGGTACGGGTATCGCGCAAGAGCACATTCATCGCATTTACGACCCGTTCTTTACCACGAAGTCCAAGCAGCCCAAGAGTGGGCTCGCCGGGGCGAGCGGCGGCACGGGGCTGGGGCTGTCTGTAACCTACGGCATCATTCAGGAGCATGCCGGCAAGATTCACGTCGACAGCGCGCCTGGCCAAGGCACCACATTCACTATGGAATTTCCCATGATCAGAAAGGTCGTCAATGCCTGAGGCGGTAATGAGTCGCTTCATCGGCAGGGGCGACGAAACAAGTTCGATGGGCACCGTACTGATCGTAGACGACGAGTCCGCTATCCGCGAGTCGCTCCAAACATTGTTGGAATTGGAAGGCTACGCGGTCGAGACTGCCTGCGACGGCGAGGAAGGCTTGGCGAAGCTGGCCGAGCATCCCTACGACCTCGTGCTGCTCGACTTCGCTATGCCCGAGCGCAACGGCATTGAGGTTCTGCGGGAAATTCGCGAACGCGATGTCGACCTCGCGGTCATCATGATTACGGCCTACGGCACCGTGGAAAACGCTGTCAACGCCATGCAGGCCGGCGCGACCAACTTTATCCAGAAGCCCTGGGACAACGAAAAGCTGCTGGCCGACGTCCGCACCGCCGTGGGGCAACGTCGCGCTGAGCAGGAGGTCATCCAGCTCAAGCGCGCTCTCAAGCAGCGCTACAACTTCGAGCACATCGTCGGCAAGAGCGAGCCCATGCTGCGCATCTTCGACCTCGTGGCGCAGGTGGCTCCCAGTCGCTCGACGGTTCTGTTGCAGGGCGAAAGCGGCACAGGCAAAGAGCTGATCGCCAAAGCGATTCACATGAACTCGCCGCGTAAGGATGGGCCGTTCGTCCCGGTGAATACTGGCTCGATGCCGACAGACCTGCTCGAGTCCACGTTGTTCGGCCACGTGAAAGGTGCTTTTACCAGCGCCATTGCCAGCAAGAAGGGCCTGTTCGAGATGGCCGATCGCGGGACATTATTCCTCGATGAAATCGGCACCATGGGACTGGAGACGCAGGCCAAAATCTTACGCGTGCTTCAGGATCGAAGGTTCATGCACCTGGGAGGGGTGAACGAGATCCAGGTCGACGTGCGCATTATTGCCGCGACCAACGTCGATCTCCGCCAACAGGTCAAGGAAGGGAAGTTCCGCGAGGACCTGTTTTATCGCCTGAACGTCATCATTATTGACTTGCCACCGCTACGGCAGCGCAAGAACGACATTCCGCTGCTGGCCCAGCACTTCGCGCAGAAGTTCGCGGAGGAAAACGGCAAGCCTCCGCTGTATATCTCGACCGACGCGCTGCGTCCGCTGATGGATTATGACTGGCCGGGCAATGTGCGCGAGTTGGAGAACGTCATCGAGCGCGCTGTGGTGCTAGCCAACGGATCTTCGCTGACCATTGACCTGCTGCCCGACAACCTGGTTGGCCGCGGAGCCAAGCTCGCCCTGATGGAGCATCCTGCGAATGCTTCGCTCTTCGAGATCATGGAAGACTGCGAGCGCCGCATCATCACCGACATGCTGGAAAGATGCGGCTGGAACCAGACTGAGGCCGCCGACCAGTTCCACGTGCCCCTCTCGACCCTGAATCAGAAGATCAAGCGGCTGACTATCGAAATTAGGAAAAAGGGACGGGACTGAAATAGGTCGTGAGCCCTCAATGAGCCGACGTCAAGAATTCGGCTCCCGCGCAATCTATCATCGGGATTGCAAACTCCACAACCTCCATCTCCCTAGCCGTCCCTGTTTCACGCCGCGTCCTTCGCCTTCCGTCCCAGCCCAGGCTCCCGTCCCGGGCATCTGCTGCGCAACTGGCTCGCCTCTTGGGTGTTTGTCTATTAAACAAAGGCGATTCCTATGTTTCCTGCTTCTCTCCGAATCATTGTTCGCTTCGTCCCATCTAACCTCTATGAGTCTCAGGAGATGTTGTGAAGGTTTCCGAAGTTCTTCAATTATGGGCTTGCATTCTGTCCGGCGGCACTCCCGCGCTTTCCATCGAACTTACGCGTGAATGTCCGTTGCGCTGCCCGGGTTGTTACGCCTACGAGGACGCCCATTTAGGCGTCCCCGGTCTCACACTGCGACAGTTATCGGACTTCAAGGGCAGCTTCTTGGTGCAAGGAGCCCTCCGACTGATTGATGAACATCGCCCGGTGCACGTCTCGCTGGTAGGCGGCGATCCGCTGGTACGCTACCGCGAACTCGAAGAACTGCTGCCAGAGTTGGATCGTCGCGGAATTCGGGTGCTGCTCGTGACCAGCGCATTCCGGACGATTCCTGTCCACTGGAATTCGCTATCCCGGCTCAACATCGTAATCTCGGTCGATGGTCTACAACCGGAACACGATTTGCGGCGCAAGCCGGCAACCTACGAACGGATCTTGAAAAACATCGCTGGAACGAAGGTCTCGATTCACTGCACGATTACCGGGCAAATGATGAATCGGCCAGGTTACCTGGAAGATTTCGCAAGGTTCTGGAGTGGGCGTCCCGAGACCAAGCGAATCTGGTTCAGTCTCTTCACTCCTCAGCGCGGTGCTGTGGCTGCCGAGATTCTCACAGCCGAGCAGCGGAACCGGGTTCTTGAAGAACTAATGCAATTGCGGACGGCATATCATCTCATCGATATGCCAAAGCACATGATCGAGGAGTTTCGCAATCCGCCGGCATCGCCCGCGGATTGTATTTTTGCCCGCACCACGCTCTCAATTTCAGCCGACCTAAAGACACGCATTACACCTTGCCAGTTTGGCGGGGATCCTGATTGCTCGCAGTGCGGTTGCGTCGCAAGCATGGGTCTGGCTTCGGCAGGACATCGTCGCCTGCTGCCCGGAATCACCGCCGGGCAGCTCCTGGCAGTCTCCGAGCTAATTGGAAGCTATATGAACCAGATGCGCCGGTTGCAAAACTCAAACCACTCCTCCAGTTTGCCAGAGACGGTGGAAGACCAAAAGGCAGCTTGACCCGTCGAGCAGATGTCTGTTCAGCAATCTTCGTCACGATTTGAGTGATAACTGAAAGCCGACGGTTGATAGCTACCAGCTAATTGCTATTTGGCTATTATCGTCGGCCCTCTGCTATCGGGACTGAATGTCGGCCAACTCCCATTCAATTCGATCCACTTCGTCCCGAATCACGCGGATAGCCTGCTGGTGGGCAGGGAACGGCACGGGCGGAATGGCCGCTACAGCATGACGAATCCGATAGTTCCGATCCCCTATCTGGCTGATCTTTGCGGTCGTCAACATTCGGTGCTCATAGATCCTCTTCGCCAACCTCATAACGATCCAGGCGAATCCCAACCCGAACATCATTTCGATGGGAAGCCGATCGGTTGCGCCGTCGAAATCGAAATACAACAGCCGGTACACCGCCTCCCCAAGTCCAAGCGAGGCGAATATCACCGCCATTCCAACTAATCCGAGCTTCAAGCGCTGCACGGGACGAAGCTCCAACGAAGGATCAATGCGACGGTTTTTCACAGCGAGAATACCCCCAACCTTGCCCATGACGGTCACACACCTATTGTCCTATGACTTTCAATTCTGCGCGGCGAAAAAAATGCGTGGCCCCGGAGCCTCTCCTGAACCTGCATGGGGCTCCGCCCCGGGGAAACTCCGAGGTGTCATTCGGAGAGATGGCGTCTTCCGCCGCGAACGACACCGGAGCCGAAAAGCTTGCCCTGAGGTTGCTGAAGTGACCCCTGTGTCCTGCGACTTTTCCGAATCGTTCCCGTTCCTCTACCGACGCGAGAAAATAGCCTGCTTGGTCCTGCGCCCACGTGCGGAAAAATGGGTCTTTGACAACAATCCCTGTGCCAGAGTCGACGAAACCCGACCCACTTAAATGCAACCGAATCCATTGAATAGCTATAACTAGGTATGTTTTCAATCGCTTGCAGAAATTCTCCCCTAACCCATAGATTCTAAATGATCACGAATTCAATCTTGTGCAGGCAGACTGCTAGACTTTCGACCCATCAATCTGACGGTCAAATTGAAAAGTAGTAACTACTGGACGCCGCATCCGAGCGAACAGGACGAATTATTATGGTGAGGTTTTGTGGGCTGCTTCCCATAATTCCGATGTTCCGTCCTAACCTGAAGATTTGTTCTGCGCTCCTTCACGGCCTTGTCCTCTGGCTGTCGCTGTCCCCGGCCGCCATTGCCCAACCCCGCTTCGTCCACACCTCCGCTGCTCAACTCCTCGATGGCGATGGCCACCTGCTGATGCTGCGAGGCACCAACCTCGGTAACTGGCTGGTGCCGGAAGGTTATATGTTCCACTTCGAGGACGGGCCGCAGTCGGCACGCGAGATCGAGACCCTGACCAACCAACTATTGGGTCCGCAAGCGGCAGCAAAGTTTTGGGGCGAATACCGCGAGCGGTACGTCACACGCGACGACATCCAGTTCCTGAAGCGCGCCGGCTTTAACTCGGTTCGCGTGCCGATTCACTACAAGTTGTTCACCAGCGATGATGCCGATGGCTTCCGCCTGCTCGAGCGCATCATCAGTTGGTCGCGCGAGGCTGGGCTGTACGTCATTATCGACATGCACTGCGCTCCCGGCGGGCAGACCGGCACCAACATCGACGACAGTTGGGGCTATCCCTGGCTCTATGATGACGCGCAGGCGCAGCAGCAGACTATCGACACCTGGAAGCGTATCGCCGCGCATTATCGCGGCTCGGAGGCCGTGCTCGGCTATGACCTGCTGAACGAGCCGATTCCGCAATATCCGGAAGTCATAAAGTACAACCAACAATTGGAGCCGCTGTATAAACGCATCGTGGCCGCCATTCGCGAAGTCGACAAAAACCACATTGTGATCCTCGGCGGTGCACAGTGGGATACGAACTTCAGCGTCTTTGGGCCGCCGTTCGACTCCAACGTGATGTACAACTTCCACAAATACTGGATGCCGCCAGTACAGGCCCAAATTCAGGAGTACGTGGACTTCCGCAACAAGTATCAGGTGCCGATCTGGATGAGCGAATCGGGGGAGAACACAGACGAGTGGATCACGCAGTTTCGTCAACTGCTGGAGAAAGACCAAATTCCGTGGGCGTTCTGGCCGTACAAGAAAATGGACAGCCCCCGCGGCGTAGTTTCGTTCGCCAGACCGCCCTACTGGGACGAAATCAGCGCGTTCGCAAAGCTGAAAGAAAGTGTTGGTAATGCGCAGAAATTACTGACGAAGCGCCCACCTCAAGAGCACATCAATGCCGCATTCGCCGCTCTGCTGGAGAATGTCGCGTTCAGCAAGTGCAAAGTGAACGAGGGATATTTTAAGGCGTTGGGACTGCGCATTCCGTGAGGAAAGCAACATGCACCAACCCACCAGTTTGCTGGAGCCATGGCTGCGAGGCACCCTGACCGATACGCCGGTTGTACAGCGGGCGGTAATGCACGCCTTACAGGCGGCTGAGGAGGAACTCACCAACTGGTGTAGCGGTCTGACCCATGAAGAGGTTCAGCAGCGACCGGCGGGCTTAGCTTCGGTGGCTTTTCATCTGCGCCACATACCGGGCAGCATTGACCGGCTGCTCACTTATGCCGAGGGAGGCGAGCTCTCAGAGGAACAACTGCAGCGCATGAGCTCCGAAGGCGCGCAGGACATGAGCACGAAGGAATGTTTGCAGCAGTTGTCGAGGGGCCTGAGGGCGGCAGAGGAAAGGATCCAGCGGTTTCGCACGGAGCAGTTGCAAGAGCCGCGCACCGTCGGACGCAAGCGCCTGCCCACAACCGTAGGTGGCTTACTGGTGCATGTGGCTGATCACACGCTGCGCCATGTCGGACAGGCGACTACGACGGCGCGGTGGCTGCTCGCGAATCGTGCGAGCCGGTAGTGCGGCTCACCAAAATCCTTGTTACTATCGAAACTTGCGAGAGTCGAGGCTGGTAAGGCAGGGTGCTCATCGAATCGCTTGAGCGCAGGGTTGCTGGTGTTTGCCCTTGGGCCTCGGCACCACGCACAATCCCGTAAAGTTGGCTTGGTTTCTTTTATGAATAATGAACTCGCAGAACGAGTGCGAAGAGTGGTGGCCAAACACCTGCGCGTCGACCTCGACAAGGTTCCGCTCGACGCCACATTCGAACAATTAGGCATGGATTCACTCGATAGCGTGAACCTGCTCTTCGAACTAGAAGAGGAGTTCGACATTTCCATCGACGACCAGGAAGCCAAGTCCATCACTTCGGTTTCGCAGATGGTCGATGGAATAGAAATTTTGCTGGCACGCAAGGCAGCCAGTTCGGAGGCGGCTCCTCCATCTGCATGATCAGGGTCGCAATCACCGGTATCGGTGTCATATCAGCAATTGGTAAAAGCTCCTCGGAATTTTGGGATTCGCTGCGCGTAGGACGCAGCGGCATTGGTCCCATCCAAGCCGTCGATTGCTCTACGCTTCGTTTCAAGAACGGCGCAGAGGTGCCCGACTATAAATCCACCGACTACTTCGACGAAAAGCAGGCTCAGGTCTACGACCGGTTTTCGGAGTTCGCTGTGATCGCGGCACGCGAGGCCATCCGTGATTCCGGGCTCGAGCTGACTCCCGAGCTGAAAGCCGGTGGCTCCGCCATCACCGGGGCCTGCACGGGCGGACAGATTAGCGAAGACCAGCAATTCGAAGCCCTCTATCGTTATAACCGCAACCGCTGTCATCCCCTGACGATTCCGCGCATTATGGGCAACGCGGGCGCCAGTCATATTTCGATGGAATTCGGGCTCACCGGTCCAGGCTTTACGTTATCAACGGCATGTTCCTCAGCTGCACATGCGATCGGCCTGGCGTATTGGCTTGTACGTTCTGGCAGCGCTAGCTTCGCCATCACCGGCGGCAGCGAGGCTCCGTTCAGCCTGGGCTTTTTGAAAGCATGGGAAGCGATGCGAGTCGTTTCTCCCACCACATGTCGCCCCTTTTGCCGCGATCGTAACGGCATGATTCTGGGCGAAGGCGGCGCGATGATGGTGCTCGAGCCCATGGAGTCAGCCCAGGCGCGCGGAGCCAGGATTTACGCGGAACTGTGCGGCTTTGGCATGTCGTCGGACGCTAGCCACATCACCCATCCATCAACCGAAGGCCCGGCTTTGGCGATGAAGAGGGCCTTGAGCGATGGAAATGTCGATCCCTCTCAGGTCGGTTATATCAACGCCCACGGCACAGGAACCGACGTCAATGATCCGACCGAAGCAGCGGCAATTCGCGAGGTGTTTGGGACGCACACCGATCGCGTCGCCGTGAGCTCCACGAAGTCCATGCACGGCCACGGGCTCGGCGCGGCGGCAGCCATGGAGGCGGTCGCGACCGTATTCGGCATGCAACACAAGCTCCTGCCACCGACGGCAAATTTCACGACATTGGATCCCGCAATTCAGTTGGATGTGATCGCGAACCAGGCAAGGCCGGCCGACGTAGAATATGCCCTCTCGAACTCGTTCGCATTTGGTGGGTTGAATGCGGCTCTGGTCTTTCGTAAAGTCGACTAGGCCCGCTCTGTCTACTCACCCCAGCCACTGCGGGTTGTGGCTGGTTCCGTCGAACTGGGTACTGGTCTTGTACAGCTCGAATTGGCCATTCTTGGCGACGGCGGCGGTCTTGCTCAGCAAAGCGGCACGTTCGCTTAGGCTGAGCGGCTTGAAATTTCTGCCTAGATCGATTGCCTGCTGCACATCTTTCATGGACTCACATCCGGTAATGACCACGCTGGTCGGAAGGCTCAATGCATATAGCAGGCACTCTACCGCGCTCACCTTTCCGCTCTTCAACAGAATGCCGGAGCCGATAGGCTTCATACCCAGCACGCCGATGTTCTTCTCCTGCAGCATAGGCAGCACGATCTTGGAGAAGCTATCGTAGTGCGCGTCCATTACGTTGAGCGGCATCTGTACCGAATCGAATTTGAACTTATGCTGGTCAGCAACCTCGAGCATGTGCTTGTGAATCTGAGGGCTTTTGTGACCGGTAAACCCGATGTAGCGAATTTTGCCCGCCTGCTGCGCCTTCACGGCTGCTTCCATCCCTCCGCCTTGTGCAAAGATGCGTTCGGGATCATTCATACGGATGACTTCGTGGAACTGAAGCAGGTCGATGTGATCGCTTTGTAGCCGCTGCAACGACTGGTTGATCTGCTGTTCGGCGGTTTTAGCATCACGGCCATCAATCTTCGTCATCAGGAAGACTTTCTGGCGATAGCCATCCTTCAGCGCCTTGCCCATGCGAACTTCGCTATCACCTTCGTGGTAGTCCCAGCAGTTGTCCATGAAAGTGATGCCGTTATCGACGGCAGTGTGAATGATCTTCGTTGCTTCCACTTCGCTGGGATTCCCGAGGTGATAACCGCCGAGGCCGATCATCGAAACCCGTTGTCCGCTATGTCCAAGCGTTCTGGTCGGAATGCCGGAAGAGTCGGCTGCCTGTCCGACACTTCCGAATTGAGCGACTACACCGACCGCGACAACACCCTTGAGAAAATCACGACGATTGCTCATTGTTCTTCTCACCTGCTATGCGAATAGCGCACCTGTTTACGATGGCAGACTTTACCGCTTGGTTGCTGATAAGGGCTGGTCGCGCCGGTTCCTCTAAAATCGATGGAATGAATGTACGGACCGCCCGCTACCTAATCATTCCTGTTCTCTTGGCTTGCGTAAGACTTTACGCTCAAACCGATGTTCATGCCATGGCTGAGAAAGTGGACCAGCGCTACAACCGAATGCAAACTTTGCAGGCGCAGTTTTCCGAGACGTATTCGGGCGCCGGTATGACCCGGCACGAGAGCGGAACCCTGGAGCTAAAGAAGCCCGGACGCATGCGCTGGGACTACACCGAACCCCGTCCCAAGACCTTTCTGACGGACGGCACAACCGCGTGGTTTTATGTGCCTGGAGAGAAGCAGGCCCGGCGCGCGCCGGTGAAAGATCTGGGCGACCTCAAATCGCCTTTGCGCTACCTTCTCGGCAAAACCAAGCTGGAAAAGGAGTTCACTGGGCTGTCGATTGACGGCAGTGCCAAGCCAGCCAATCCGGGTGCCATTGTTTTGCGTGGCGTGCCTAAGGGCATGCAGGAACGGGTCTCGCAAACAGCGCTTGAGGTTACGCCCGACGGGCTCATCACCCGGATCGTGGTTGAGGAGATGGATGGCTCGGTGACCGAATTCCGCTTTCTTCAACAGAAAGAGAACGTCCAAATAGCGGACGCACGTTTCAAGTTCGTGCCTCCCAGCGGAGTGGAAGTGGTGCAAGGGACGGAGCTAGTGGAATGAGATACTAGCAACTGCCGATTCGCTAAAAGCATGTACGCCGAATACTCTTCCCTTAGGCGCCAACCGGCAGCGCAAAAAGTTGATGCCCCGTGGCATTCATAAACTGAGGCGGCGCCGGATGTTAGACTAGGGTGCCAGTGCCATTTTCGTTAACCCCGAGGAAACCTGACCCATGGCCGAGTACATGATCCGGATGGCCGACGAACGTGGCCACATCATGGAACAAGTGGAGCTGGGGAACTCGGAAGGCGAGGTACGCGAACGTTTCGCGCAGCAAGGATTCCTGGTCTACTGGGTCAAGCCCAAAGGTCTGCTCTCCACCGATCTCCGGCTGCCCCACCGGCGCAAGGTCAAACAAGACCAGTTTGTGGTTTTTAATCAGCAGTTTGTGACGCTGATTCATGCTGGATTGCCCATTATTCAATCCATCGAACTGCTAATGAAGCGGCAGCGCAACCCGTTTTTCCGCTCGATATTACAAGACGTCCGCGACCGAGTGCGGGGCGGAGAGCTACTGTCGGAAGCATTTGCCGCACAGAATATTTTTCCGAAGGTTTACACCACGACGCTGCTGGCTGGCGAAAAATCAGGCAATCTGGAAGAGGTGCTAGGACGCTACATCGCGTTTCAGCGATTAGCGCTCAGCTTCCGGAAGAAACTGGTGTCTTCGCTCGTGTACCCGGTCCTGTTGGTGGTGATGCTTGTAGTGATGCTGATCTTCCTTATCACCTTTGTGGTGCCGCAGTTTGCCAATCTCTACAGTCAGCTTGGAGTTGAATTACCACCGTTAACGACGGTGATGTTAGCGATCGGTACAAACGCGCAACATTACACGCCCTACGTGGCCCTTGGGCTGGTGATCGCAGGATTCCTGATCTGGCGCTGGATGAAAAGTGATGCCGGTGCAACCCAGGTAGATCGCATTAAACTGAAGACACCATTACTGGGGGATATTTGGCTGAAATACCAGGTAGCGGTTTTCTCACGCATGCTCTCGACCCTGCTTTCAGGAGGATTGCCGCTGGTCCCGGCGCTCGAAACGGCCGGTGAGTCCATGCAAAGCCGCCTGATTGCTCACGGCGTGAACGGCGCGACGGTGAAAGTTCGTGAAGGACAACCTTTGGCGCGCAGCTTGGAAGCTTCGAGGGTGTTTCCAGAAATGTCGGTCGAGATGATCGAGGTGGGTGAGTCCACCGGATCGCTACCGGCTATGTTGAACTCGGTAGCCGAATTTTATGAAGAAGACGTTACTAACGCACTGGCGACGGCGATGGCCCTGATCGAACCGATCATTCTGGTGGTCATGGGCGTGGTGGTGGCGTTTGTGCTCATCTCGTTATATCTGCCGATCTTCAGTTTGGGAGCGGGTGGAATTCACTAGTTTCCGGTGTCGAAGAAGAAGTGTGCGGGCAGTGCGGGCTGAGAGGAAGTTGGTTGCATGGCTGACAAGAAGTCGATTTTCGTAAACGGTGGGAACGGCAGCGTTTCGGTTGCCGACGAACAGGCGCACGCGCAGGATTTGGCGCGACGCTACCGCTGTGAGTTCGTTGACCTCAAAAATTTTCACATTCAGCACGAGCTGTTTCGCAAGATCAAAGTCGATTTGATGTTTCGTTACAACTTCGTCCCGCTGCAGGAGACGCAGGATGGGCGCTTAGTAATCGCCATCGCCGATCCCAGCCAGTTGATGATGATCGACGAAATCAGCCTCAACCTGGGGCGGCGGATCGTCATCAAGGTCGCAACCCTTACCCAGATTAGTGATGTACTGAAAAAGACAGAGCAGTCGCAACGCGTTCTGGAAGAAGCGGGCGAGGACTTCGCACTCGATGTCATTCACGAGGACGAAAACGCCGACGAAACCATCTCCATTGAGAAGCTGACGGCCGAGAGTGACATCAGCCCCATTATCAAGCTGGTGGATACGATGATCTTCACCGCGCTGCAGCGGCGCGCCAGCGACATTCACATTGAGTCACGCGACGACTCGGTCGTCATTAAGTACCGCATCGATGGCGTGCTCCAGCAGGCGATGCCGCCGATCGCCAAGGAGCACCACTCCACCATCATTTCGCGTATCAAGGTGATGAGCGAGCTGGACATCTCCGAGCGGCGCGTACCGCAGGACGGGCGTTTCCGCGTGCGCTACAACGGGCGCTCTATCGATTTTCGTGTATCGATCATGCCTTCGATCCACGGCGAGGACGCAGTGCTCCGTGTGCTCGACAAAGAATCGATGAGCGAAAAATTCCACAAGCTCACGCTCGATGTGGTGGGCTTCAATGACGAGGATCTGCAGAAGTTCCGCCAGTACATTAAGGAGCCTTATGGAATGGTGCTGGTGACAGGGCCCACCGGCTCAGGCAAGACGACAACGCTCTATGCTGCGCTGAATGAGGTCAAGACCGACGAGGACAAGTTCGTCACTATTGAAGACCCGGTGGAGTACCAAATTGTTGGAATCACGCAAATTCCGGTAAACGAAAAGAAAGGTTTAACCTTTGCCCGGGGATTGCGCTCGATTCTGCGCCATGATCCCGACAAGATCATGGTGGGCGAGATACGTGACACGGAGACGGCGCAAATTGCCATCAACGCCGCCCTCACCGGTCACTTGGTGTTCACTACGGTCCACGCCAACAATGTCGTTGACGTGATTGGACGCTTCCTGAACATGGGTGTGGAGGCTTATAACTTCGTTTCGTCGCTCAATTGCATTCTGGCGCAGCGACTGGTGCGTCTGATTTGCGAGTTCTGCAAGAAGGAAGTGCACTATCCGGATGAGGAGCTGCGGCTGAGTGGGTTAGACCCTGAGGAGTGGCGCAAGGCACCGTTTTACGAAGGCGAAGGATGCATCGAGTGCTCGGGTACTGGCTTCCGGGGGCGCACCGCAATCCACGAGTTACTTGAGCTCACCGATAATGTACGCGAGATGATCCTTGCCAAGCGCCCCAGCAGCGAGGTGCGGCGAGCAGCGCGGGAAGAAGGCATGCATTTCCTCCGCGAGTCGGCGCTTGATCGAGTGAAGCGTGGGTTGACGACGCTCAAAGAGATCAATAAAGTCACGTTTATCGAGACGACGAGGTAGCAACGGGCAGCTAGCAACTAGCTTTCTGTGATTTAGCGCGTAACCGGGTGTTACTCACTAAGTGCTATTGCTAAAGCTGGCGGCTATTGCTAAAGCTGGATTCACGTATGGCAACAAGCAAGAGTCCGAGGCCGCGAATTGCGTGCGAGGTCTCCGCTGAGCGCGTGGTGGCAGCGCGCGCCGGCGAGGGGGCGCAGTCACTCGAGGCGGTTCACGCCCAGAACCTGCCAGCGGGAACGGTTACGCCAGGCTTGCAGCACTCGAACATTCCGACACGAGAGGCTCTGTCCATGGCCCTGCGAGATTCCTTGGCGTTGCTTTCTGGCCGCTCGCGTGACATCACCCTCGTGATTCCCGATGCCAGTACGCGAATTCTATTACTCGACTTCGACACACTGCCGGACAAGCTCGAGGATGCTGATTCCGTGGTCCGCTTTCGGCTGAAAAAGTCTCTTCCCTTCGACGTGGATGCTTCGGCTGTGTCATTTGATCGTCATAGGGCGGATAACGGTGTGAGGGTAGTGGCAGCTGTTACTCCGAAAACCGTTCTGGAAGAATACGAGACTGTGGTGCGTGATGCGGGATATAATCCCGGCGCCGTGCTGCCTTCGATGATTGCCGCTTTGGGGGTTGTGGACGGCACACGGCCGGCCATGGTCATCAAGGTTGAGACCGGCACCACGACCTTTGCCATTGTCGATCAGAACCAGCTGCTGCTCTACCGTGCCCTGGAAAATGGAGGCACGTCCGTCAGCGGTGAGTCGCTGGTCGATGACGTGAATACCTCACTGGTGTACTTTGAGGACCGCTATGGCATCTCGGTGCAGCGTTTGTTGGTGACGGGTGTGCAGTCGGCGCAGGCTCTTCAAGCGGCGTTCACCGCTAGCGACATCCGTGTGGAGGAACTGGTTTCCAGCAGTGTGGCCGGTGCTGGCGGCGGCAGTGTAGCAAGGTCGGCACTGGCCGGTGTGGCGGGAGCATTGGTGTCCTGATGCGGATCAACATTAATCTCGCTTCGAATCCGTACGAAGCCGCACGTGAATACGCGCGGCGGATGTCCATGCTGCTGGCGGCACTGGTTTTGATCACAGCCGTTCTGTTGGGTTATATCCTCCATCAACGTGGTGAAACGCGTGATGTGGACCGCCAGATAGCGCAAGCTAAGCAGGAGATCGCCGCGCTCGATCGCGAGAAGGCACAGGCCCAGGCCATCTTGAATCAGCCGCAGAACCGTGATGTTGCTGACCAGTCGGCGTTCCTCAACAGCTTGTTCGCGCGCAAGGCGCTCTCCTGGACTCGTGTGTTCACCGAGATGGAAAAGATAATGCCTCCGGCCATCCACGTAGTCTCCATGAAGCCGGAATTCAATCGCGACAATCAGCTGGTGCTTCACGTGGTAGTGGCGACAAGCTCACGCGACAAAGCCGTTGAACTGGTGAAGCGGATGGAAAAATCTCCTCACTTCCATGCTCCCCAGGTGGAAGCGGAAAACGCGCTGGGCGAAGGCGCGGCGGGAGCTACAGGAGGGAACATTCAGTTCGATATCGCCGCGGCTTATATCCCGTTTGCCGACGATAACGACGCTGCCGGCGGAGAAAGACAGGAGAAGAATTCAGGGGAAAAGAGCGTGGGGAGAACATCCAGCCTGGGTAACGGGACTCCCAACGGAGGCGGACACTGATGGCGAGTATCCGTGAGGTTCGCAAAACCTTGCTGCCGGTTGTGATCGGGCTGGTCGTGCTCGATCTCGCAGCCGTCGGTTATCTGCTATCGCCTATGGGACGCTCCCGGCAGGCGCGACAGCGCGACTTGGACTCGCTGAATGCCCAGCTGTCGGCGAAGCGCCAGGAGGTGCTACCCACCCGGGGTATGGATGGGAAGCTGAAACAGGCATCGACAGGTATTGCGGACTTCTACAAAGAGCGGTTTCCCTTGCAATACTCCACCATTTCCGAGGAACTCGGTAAGCTGGCTGTAGCGAACGGTGTACAAATCGCCGCCGTGAAGTATGACGACAAAGATGCTCCTGTCGAAGCGCTGCGCAAATTGAATATCGAACTGGCACTCTCGGGAAATTACTTGCAAGAAGTGAAATTTATCAATGCCTTGGAGCGCGACAAGCTATTCTTCGTCATCGACGGAGTGACGCTGGGCGAGCAGCAGGGCAATGTGCGGCTCCAACTTAAGGTCGAGACATACCTGCGGAGTGAGACAACAACGTGAAGCTCGGCACGGAAAATAAAAAAAAGACCGCCATCGCAGCCGGGCTGCTGGTGGTTGCTGGGTTTGCGCTCTACAACTGGATGAGCAGCGGCGATGAGACTGCGTCAACACCCCCCGCAAAGACGGGCATTTCTCCAGCCCCGAGCAAGCCGGCAAAGCCGGGCACGAAAAAGAGCGGCTCCGTGCTGTTGGCTGAGTCGCTCGATCCAACATTACGGCTGGATCTGCTGAAGTCCAGTGAAGATGTAAGCTACAAGGGTTCGGGACGCGACATCTTCCAAAACCAGCCGGAGCCGATTCCGCAGCCGCAAAAGCCGGTGATCGACCCCGGGCCTCCTCCACCACCTCCGCCACCGCCCATTCCACTGAAATTCTACGGTTTCAGCGGCAACAAGAGCGGACCGAAGCAAGTCTTTCTCTCCAAGGGCGATGATATCTTCATCGCCAAAGAGGGGCAGGTTGTAGACCGGCGATACAAAATCCTCAAGATCGGCGCCAACTCGATTGAGGTCGAAGACGTGCTGACGAACAATCGTCAGACGTTGCCGTTCACAGCGATTTAGAAGACATCCCGGGCAGTATGCAGCAGGAACGCTCCATCACACAAAAAATACGCAAGCGTCGCGATAGCGGTGCGATGTTGCTGGCTGTACTGTTCATGATGGCCGTGATGGTCGTCATGGCCCTGGCCGTGGCTCCTGCGATGATTCAGCAGGCGAAGCGTGACCGCGAAGAGGAGATGATTCATCGCGGAACAGAATATGCGCGTGCGGTTAAGAAGTACTACAAGAAGTACGGCCGCTATCCTGCTAATCTCGAGCAGCTCGAAAATACCAACAACATCAGGTTCCTGAGGAAGCGATTCAAAGATCCATTGGTCAAAGATGGTCAATGGAAGCTGCTGCGTTACGGAGACATTCAGTCGTTAGTCGGTGGCGCAGGCTTTGTCGCGCCCGGAGTGAGCGGAGGCCCTTCCGGACAAGTGCAAGGTGTAAACCCGTTGGGAGGACAGGCTGCCGCGGGAAACCCCGCTGGGCAGCTATTAACCGTGGCTCCCTCGCAAGCGCAGCAGCAGGTCACCCCGACAAACCAAGCTGCCGGCGCAATGCAGCCTGGCGGTGGTTCCGCTGCCACGAGTGATTCCGGCGCTAGCGGAGCGGGGCAGTCGGGCTTTAGCTTAGGACCTGGTTTCGGTCAAAGCGGCGGCGGTACAACCAACCAATCACAGAATCAGAATCAGGGAGCAACCGGCCAGCCCGGCAGCGCCAACACCATCTTCGGTAACACCGGTGTTGGCCGACAAACATTCGGAGGCGGAGCGATCGTCGGCGTTGCCAGCAAAAGCAAGGATCCGACCATTCGGATCTTCAACAAGAAGAAAACCTACGATGAGTGGCAATTCATCTACACCCCAATGCTCGACCGGCAGAACACACTCCTTCGTGGTCCCTACAACGGACAGACCTTCACTGGCGGCCAGTTCGGCACGCAACCCGGGCAGTTAAACCAGGGACAGGGAATCCAAAGCGGCATCGGGCAGCAGCCTGCTGGTTACGGGCAGCAGAATCCACAGCCAATCCAGCAACCCAACCAGCAGCTTACTCCGGGTAATCAATTTCCTCCCGATCAGCAACAGCCGCAACAGTAAGGCAACTTTTCCATTGGCTATAATATGAGGGCAATCTCCCGGCCTGCCGTCGAGCAATTTATGCCCGTCTTCATAACGGGTGGGCTTCGCCCGACTGTTGCATGACAGTACGTGTGGCTGGTGGGCTCGATGCGAGCAATTGCAGAGACATAATTACGGACCCCTGCGATCCAGCAGAATTCAAGGAGACCAAATGCATATCAAGAAGATGCTAGCAGTCGTTGTATGCATCAGCGCACTGGTGTGTGCCGGTGCACCAATGTTCGGACAGGCGGCACAGCAACCCGCCGCGCAAAGTGTTCCGGGAACAAGCGCCCCACCTCCCAGCGCAAACCTTGACAGAGATATCCAGTTACTGCGGGAAGATGTTCGCTCGCAAAAGAAGCAGCTGGTCGCCGCAAACATGAACCTGACCGCTGATGAAGCCACGAAATTCTGGCCGGTTTATGACCAGTACACGGCGGAAGCGGGCAAGATTGGCGATAGCCGGGTTGCGCTGATCAAAGAATATGCACAAAGCTATGCCACCATTACCGATGCCCAGGCCAACGACTTCATGAAGAGGGCAGCGGCGATCGACCAACAGTTCACGGCCCTGAGGTCAAAGTATGTGCCGCAGTTTGAGAACGCAATTTCGGCTAAGAAGACTGCGTTGTGGTTCCAACTCGATCGCCGGTTGGACTTGTTGATCAACCTGCAGCTGGCGGCTAACATCCCCCTGGTGGACGTGAGCAAGTAAATTCGAAGCGAAAACTTCCAGTAATACGGCAGTGCATCATACGGTGCGCTGCCTTCTTCTGTTTGTGGGTTTGAACTAAACTCAGGCGACTGGTCTCCGACATGAACCTTGCTGTGAATCCACCCATCTTGCCTATGCTGGCTAAGCGGGTTAGCGAGTTGCCAGCAGGTGACAACTGGGTATTCGAACCCAAGTGGGATGGCTTTCGTGCACTCGTCTTCCGCGACGGAGATGAAATCCTGATCCAGAGCCGCGACGAAAAACCTCTTAATCGCTATTTCCCCGAGCTTCTGGAGCCGCTCACGAAGACCTTGCCTAATCGCTGCGTTCTCGATGGCGAGATCGTCATTGTGCGTGAGGATGGTCTCGACTTTGATGCGCTGCAATTGCGGCTTCATCCTGCTGCGTCTCGAGTCAAGATGCTTTCCCAGCAAACCCCCTCGTCTGTGGTCTTCTTCGATTTGCTGTGCCTCCAAGATCGCAATCTTTGCCCCGAGCCTCTGGCCGCGCGCAGAAGTGAATTGGAGTCCATACTCTCTTCTGCCTCGCCCCCCATCCATATAACGCCTGCGACTCAGGACCGTACCGTTGCTGCTGATTGGTTCCGCCGGTTCGAAGGCGCGGGGTTCGATGGAGTCGTCGCCAAATCGGTGACGGGCACTTACGAACCGAACAAGCGAGTGATGTTCAAGGTGAAACATGAGCGCGAGTGCGATTGCGTCGTTGCGGGATTTCGATGGCATAAGCAGGGTGATAAGTCTGCGGTAGGGTCGCTGCTGCTCGGGTTGTATGATGCGTCAGGCATGCTGCAGCACGTTGGAGTATGCGCGAGCTTCACGGCAGCAAAGCGTAAAGATCTGGTTCAGTTCCTCAAGCCTTATCGCGAGAACGCGCTAGCGACTCATCCGTGGAAAAGTTGGGCCGAAGCTGAAGCGACGGGCCGAATGCCCGGTGGACAGAGTCGCTGGAGTGCCGGCAAAGACCTGTCGTGGGAACCGCTACGCCCGCAGTTGGTGGTCGAAGTGGAATACGACCACATGCAGGGCGAGCGGTTTCGCCATGTCGCACAGTTCCGCAGGTGGCGAGCTGACAAGCGACCGAGCGACTGTACTTATGAACAGTTGGAAGTCGTTCCACCGCAGGAATTGGCGGAGATATTTCCGACCGGCAGGTAATCTCGAGCGCTTTGCCAGATGCCATAGAGGAGACCCTGGTCTCTTCACAATCCTCGTTGTTGCCTGTGCTCTCGCCACTCGCGCGTGGGGTCGTCATCAGGGTCGGGCGTTTCCTGGGGTGGCCGCTCCGCTTCCGGAACGTGACGCAAATTGACACGGATTCGGGTCCAGGTGGAAGACCTCCCGCGCATTGAATCCACCAAGACGTCGTCGACTGCGAGCAACTTAGCAGCCTTGGGATGCTTCTTCTTCCAACGCTCCAGGCCTTCCAGCGCGGCTGCTTTATCAGGCGAGTTTGCCACTGTGATCATCGGCATCTTCACTCGCCCCTTCGTGGCTGCGCCTTTCGCTCGCGAGGGTGCGACCCTCGGTGCCTCCAACTCGGTTTTGCGGAAGTGCGGCGGCCACGGAGCATCTTTGAGTCCACTTGCTTCGTCCTTGGTTGCCAACTCCAATAAGGGCTCGAGTGAGCCGGACGCATCATCCATCGCGGCATGGGGATCGCCGATCTGAGCGAACCGCTTCGGAACCGTGAAGAGGGTGAATTCGGCGGGATCGCAGTCGGGCACTTCCTTCCAGTCAAGCGGCGTCGAGACGCGCGCATCCGGAAGCGGGCGAACAGAATAAGCCGAACACGTGGTGCGGTCCTTGGCGTTCTGGTTGTAGTCGAGGAAGACCCCATGCCGCTCCTCTTTCCACCACTTCGATGTCGCCAGCTTGGGCACACGACGCTCGACGGCGCGAGACAGCGCGACGGCCGCGCGGCGAACTTCCGTGAAAGTCCAACGAGGATGGATTCGCACGTTGATGTGCATCCCACGTGAACCGCTGGTCTTCGGCCAGCCGCGAAGGCCGAGTTCTTCCATCAAAGCCTTGACCTCCAAGGCGACGCGGCGCACATCAGCCCACCCGACTCCGGGGCCGGGATCAAGGTCAACACGCAGTTCATCGGGATGATTGAGATCGGTTGAGCGCACCGGATGCGGATGCAACTCGATGCAACCCAGGTTCACAACCCAGGCCAACCCGGCCTCGTCATCCACCACGATTTCTTCCGCCGTGCGTCCTGAAGGAAACGACAGAGTCACCGTGCGGATCCATTCCGGCCGCTGTTCGGGCGCGCGCTTCTGGTAGAACGCCTCGCCCTCAGCACCGTTGACGAAGCGCTTTAGAACGAGAGGGCGATCACCAATGCCATTGAGCGCGCCGGGAGCGACGGACAAGTAGTACTGAACGAGCTCGAGCTTCGAAACCTTCGCCTGCTTCGAAAAATAGAGTTTATCCGGGTTGCTGACCGGAACCTTGCGTCCTCCAAGTGTCAGGATTTCAACGTCTCTGGCCACGATAGTTCGCTACCCGCCTTTCAGACGTGTCCCTGACAGGGAAGTCGCCATGCACCGAGCAGGACCAGCACGGTGCCCGCCGAGGTATACGACCCGATGATTGGTCCAACCAGCCGATACATGAGAATGGCATTTATCAGCGGGAGCAGGAAGAAAAGGGAAATGACGTAGCGTCCTTGCGCACGACGGCTCAGGCAGACGAAGACAGGACTCACGGCCACAAATTGCACCGCAAAAGACAACCAGAGGCATACACCGCGTCTATGAGTTGTGCATCGACTCCCGCCCTGACGAGCGGTGGGAAGATGTATGGATAACCCCACAAGCGCAGAAGGCCGCCGCCAAACAAACACCATGCTCCCCAGGAGAACAAGCCAGCGCGCCGGTGTCATTGAGTTCTCTCTTTGGCGGATTCGTGTCCGTTCGCGTGCCGATTGGTGAACTCCACCAGCAACTGTAGTCGCTGCCGAGCATGGCCGCAGTCGATCGCATAGGCAGCCAGCGGAATGGCCTCGGCGATACGGTCGGCATGAGCGGCCGCGACCATGGCGGCGGCCGCGTTGAGCACAACAACATCGCGTCGGGGCGAGCGCTCACCTTCCAGAACGGCGCGGATGATGGCGGCGTTCTGCTGGGCATCGCCGCCGGCGATAGACTCAAGCGGCGCTGATTTCAGGCCGAACTCCTCGGGAGCGACCTCGTAAGTCCTAACCCGACCGTCGCGGACTTCGGCGATCTTTGTTGCCCCCGTAATCGTGATCTCGTCCAAGCCGTCGCGGCCGTGAACCACCAGCGCGCGGCGCAGTCCGAGTTCGCTGAGGGCTTCGGCTAGTTTCTCTACCAAATCGGCCGAGTAAACCCCCACCACCTGCGCCGATGCTCCAGCAGGATTGGTGAGCGGGCCGAGCAGGTTGAAGACCGTCCGCAGATGCAACTCGCGGCGAACGGGTTGTACGTACTTCATGGCCGAGTGCATCGCGGGAGCGAACAGAAACGTAATGCCGGTCTCGCGTAGGCAAGCAGCAAGGCGATTCAGAGGCAGGTTGATGTTGACCCCTAGCGCCTCCATCACATCGGCCGAGCCACACTTGGAACTGATACTGCGGTTGCCGTGCTTGGCGACCCGAACCCCGGCTCCAGCAGTCACGAACGCAACCGCGGTGGAGATATTGAAGGTGCCGGAGGTGTCTCCGCCGGTGCCGCAGGTGTCGACAAGCGCGTCGCGCCCGGTGCCGCTGACGTCGACGGTGTCGCTGTCATCGGCGGAAAGCGGCGTCGCGGCAGCACGAATCGCCTGGGCGAACCCGACGATCTCCTCGACCGTCTCGCCCTTCATGTGCAACGCCACCAGCAGGGCGCCGATCTGGGCGTTGGTAGCCTCCCCCCGCAGGACTTCCGCCATGACCTCACGGGCCTCCTCTCGTGTAAGCGAGGAGCCGCGGTTGGCGATCTTGTGCAGGGCGTCGAGGATCATGAGGCGACTGGTAGCTGGCCGACTGGCAACTAGGGTAGCATCTGGCGACTGGTAACACGTCGTAGCGAAAGGACTTCGAGTCGCGAAAATTTTGCTTGTGCGCTCTTTTAGAATCAAGTGCTTAGGGAAAAATTGGCCATATGTTATTGATTCTGGGCGAATTATACTATCCATTTGAGCGGGTGGGGGTTACAGCATGGTTGGGACGCAGTTGCCCGTCCGCTGTACGGGGAGATGAGATGTTCGGGACCAAAGCGGAAGCCTGGAGCGGCATTCGCAGCATCTGGAGAAACCCCGACCCGGCGAAACAGTTGGATTGGGCCATCGCCTTGATCGAGAAGCGGCAATGGGAAGGCGACTTCGGGCGGGGCGTCGAGGCCTTTCGGCAGGCCGAACTCTATAGCGACATCAACCTCAGCAGGATGGTCGGAATGCTAGAGATTGCTTTGCCACTTCTCTGGGTGACGCAAATTGAGCGCGGCCTGTCGCACAACCCAGAGCAGGGCTTGGGAGCGTTTGGCATTGATCATGTCGGCCGCGAGCGCTTCGGCAACTTAGGAGAGCGCCGATTGCACAAGGTACATGTTTTCCAGCTGGGGAAGCTTGCTGTTGTGGCGCCGGGCGCGGAGTACTGGGCCTCGCGGAGTTAGCGAGCGCAATAGCGAAGATGGTAAGGGCAATATGTTTGGCCAGTAGCTGCGCCAGATTTGCGCGTGCCGCCGGTGTAGATGTGGGCGCAAATAGGTGGTCGGCTCAATGATGTCACCGTTTGTGACGCGGGCTACGGATCCCTGTTAACTGGCTATCAGCCCTCAGCTTCAGTCCGCGCAATAAATATCGAGAACCTATCGTCCATGGACGAGCTGTCCAGAATTGAGCGTGCGGGAGGGAGGATGGAAGAGGCAAGGAATTTCGCAAGTGTGCAAGTTACTTCAGTAACCAACATTCCCAAGGCACCCTTCACCTTCGCTCTGGGCAGGCTCCGACACAAAGACAGCGAGAAGGCTCTGGGGCTCTTGGTTCAACCTTTACGGGACGCCTATCATTGCAGCCTCGCTCTTCCGTCAAGTACACTAGCCAGTTTCCTGCTGTACCGCCATTCTCATAAGGAGCTGACAACCGAGCCGGAATACGGCCCGGGGCCGCGGGCAGATCGTCCGCATCCGTCATACCAACATGAAAATTCACGAGTATCAGGGCAAGGCCATCCTGGCGAGGTATGGAGTGGCTGTGCCGCGTGGGCGTATGGTCGAGAGCGTCGAGGAAGCCGACGCCGCGACGCGGGAGCTGTTCCACGATGGCGCAACCGGAGTTGTGGTGAAGGCGCAGATCCATGCTGGTGGGCGCGGCAAAGGCGGCGGCGTGAAGATTGCGAAGTCCGTGCAAGATGCCGCCGAGATCGCGGCCAACATGCTCGGCATGACGCTGGTGACGCACCAGACTGGCCCAGAGGGCAAGAAGGTGCAGCGGCTACTGATCGAAGAGGCGCTGCCGATTGCTCAGGAGCTGTATCTCGGCATCGTGCTCGACCGCGGCAATGGGCGGAACGTTTTCATGGCGTCGGCGGCAGGCGGCATGGAGATCGAAGAGGTTGCGGCCAAGGATCCCGATGCCATCATCAAAGAGCACATCACCCCTGGCGTGGGATTGCAGGCCTACCAGGCGCGCAAGATCGCGTTCAAGCTGGGACTCGACGCCAAGTACATCAGCGGCGCGGTCAAGTTCATGATGGCGCTGGCGAGGGCCGCTGAAGATACCGACGCGACGCTGGTGGAGATTAACCCCTTCATTACGACGACGGATGGCCGGCTGTTCGCCCTGGACGCCAAGATGAACTTCGACGACAACGCGCTGTACCGGCATCCGGATATTCGCGAGCTACGCGATTTGAGCGAAGAAGACCCGCTGGAAGTCGAAGCCAGCAAGTACGCGCTGAACTACATCAAGCTCGACGGCAATGTGGGCTGCATGGTCAACGGCGCCGGGTTGGCGATGGCGACTATGGACATCATTCAGTATGCCGGCGGCATGCCGGCGAACTTCCTCGACGTGGGGGGTGGTGCCAACGAAGAGCAGGTGACGCACGCCTTTGAGATTCTACTGGCGGACAAGAATGTGAAGGCGGTGCTGATCAATATTTTCGGCGGCATCCTGCGCGTGGACACGCTGGCAAATGGTGTGGTGAGCGCGGCGAAAAAGACCAACATCCATTTGCCAATCGTGCTGCGGTTGGAAGGGACGAACGTGGAGCAGGGCCGCGAGATCCTGAAGAACAGCGGGCTGAATTTCATTGTGGCTCACAACATGAAAGACGCGGCCGAAAAGGTCGTCGCGGCGGCAAAGGGGGTCAAGTGAGCATTCTGGTAGATAAATCGACGCGACTCATCGTGCAGGGACTTACGGGCCGCGAGGGAACCTTCCACGCCAAAGCTTCACAGGAGTACGGAACGAAAGTGGTTGGGGGCGTGACTCCCGGCAAAGGCGGAACCACGCACGAAGGCTGGCCCATCTTCAACACGGTGACAGAAGCGGTGGCCAAAACTGGCGCGAATGCGACGGTGATTTTCGTGCCGCCTCCGGGCGCAGCCGACGCCATCATGGAAGCCGCTGATGCCGGCGTTCCGCTGATTGTTTGCATCACCGAGGGCATTCCCGCGCAGGACATGGTGAAGGCGTGGGAGTTCCTGAAGGGCAAGAAGTCGCGGCTGATTGGGCCAAACTGCCCGGGCATCATCTCGCCCGGGAAGTGCAAGATCGGCATCATGCCGGCCCGCATTCACAAGGAAGGGAATGTCGGCATCGTGTCGCGCTCGGGCACGCTGACGTACGAAGCAGTGCATCAGTTAACCGTGCGTGGCATCGGGCAATCGACGGCGATCGGTATCGGCGGCGACCCGATCATCGGGACGAACTTTATCGACGCCATCACGCTGTTCAACGCTGACCCCGAGACGGACGCGATCATCATGATTGGCGAGATCGGCGGAGGCGCAGAAGAAGCCGCAGCGGAGTACATCAAGGCAAACCTGAAGAAGCCGGTGGTGGGATTCATCGCAGGACAGACAGCGCCTCCGGGACGGCGCATGGGGCATGCCGGCGCGATCATCTCGGGCGGGAAGGGAACCGCCAAGGAGAAGATCGCGGCGATGAAGGCAGCAGACATTCATGTGGCGAGCAGCCCGGCGGACATCGGGGAGACGCTGGTGCAGGCGATGCCTGCACTGGCGAAGGCGTAATTTTCACCACACAGACACTGAGGTACAGAAAACAAAAGCCGAAGGCTAAAAGCTAAAAGCCAACGGCGCAAAACTGTTCGCCCCTCACGAACTTATACACGAGGACTCTCTTACGAATGAAGACACTGCAACGCACTTTATCTATCGTCAAGCCGGATGCGGTTGGGAAGGCTGCAACCGGAGACATTATTAATACGCTATTGCAGAACGGATTCCGCATTATTGGGATGAAGATGCTGCACATTAACAAGGCACAGGCGGAAGGCTTCTATGCAGTACACGTGCACCGTCCGTTTTTTGAGTCGCTGACTAATTTCATGTCAAGCGGCCCGATGGTGGTGATGGCCCTGGAGAAGGAAAACGCCATTGCCGATTACCGCGCGCTCATGGGAGCCACCGATCCGGCCAAGGCGGATGAGGGCACAATCCGCAAGAAATGGGCCTCAAGTATCGAGAAGAACGCGGTGCATGGGTCGGATGCGGAAGACACCGCGCGCTTTGAGCTGAGTTATTTCTTCGCCGGATTTGAACTGGCGAAGTAAACTGGCTGCGTCTAGAGTGTTTTCACCACAGAACACAGAGGACACAGAGAAGAGATGGGACAAAAACCCTCCGTCTGTGTCCTCTGTGATGAGTCCTTCCCTCTTACGGAGGCGACAGTTCGATGGCACACGTACAAATCACGATGCTCGAAGGCCGAACCATAGAGCAGAAACGGCGCGCAGTTCGTCGGATGACCGAGGTCCTGAAAGAGGAGCTCGGAGTGAAGCCGGAGAAGCTGACGATCGCATTCGTGGAAGTGCCGCGGCACAGCTACGCGCGAAATGGCGTGCTCATTGCCGACCGAGCCGACTTACCGACTTAAATACCGACAAGGTGACCCCGCGTTAGGGTTAGGATCGCAAACCAAGAGCCGCCCAGCACATTGGGCGGCTCTTCGTTTGCGCGCTGACTACGGTTTCGGGGCTGCGGGCGCCAGCTGCGGTTCTGGACCCTTCACTTTGGCGTCCACCCGCTGCGCCAATTGCAAGTGCTGTTGCAACGTGGGAGGGTCTTGGCGGCCCAGTCCTTACAGTTGTGGATCCTTCCCGGCGGTGGTTTCCTGTTTGAATTCGGAAACGTCTTGCTGATGGTCGGCGACCATGTGTCGCACGTACGCTTTATCGAAGGCATCACCCTGCATTTTTGACAGGTGCTCTTTGGTAGTGTTGTCAGATGTGCTTAATCCGGTGGGGAGGGCTGCTCCTGCCTGAGAAGCAATCTGATTGAGCTCATCATTGGCTTTCGAGTGGTCATCGACCATACGCTTGCCGAAGTCCTTCACCTCCTGGCTTTGTGCGTTTCGCTCGGCAAGTTTGCCAAACTCTACCTCAGCCATTCCACCTTCTGCGGCCTTCTCGAGAACGTCCGGTCGTTGCTCGACATTTGAGCCGAAGAAGAGGCCGCCGATTGGGCAGAGGCACTGCCGGTGCCTGGAACAGTCTGAGCAAAAGTAATACTGCAGACCAGAAGCAGGAATCCGACAATGGTCAAAAATTTCTGCTGATGATTCATGCTCACCTCTTACAACCTGGCACACTCCTGCGCCAGCGGTTGGGATGTGAAGCTCCGATCAAGGGTTGTCTTTGCGGGCCTGGACCCTGCTGCCTTGACGGTTACTTCCTCCGGAAAATAGAGTCTTGATAACTGAACTGAGCGGGCTAAAATCCGCTCGGTTGAGAGAAATAAAGGGACTTCTGCGGCGCGGTTGAAGCCGCGCCCCTTCAAAACATTGCCCAAAGGTAAGGGTTTGCAACTCACCAGCGGAAGTAACGTATTGCACTATGTGATCGTGCGCCAACTCGGTGCCGGCGGCATGGGGGTGGTCTACGAGGCGGAAGACACCAAGCTGGCTCGTCGTGTGGCGCTGAAATTTCTAGGTGCCGAGGCGGAACAGGAAACGGTCGCGCTAGAGAGGTTCAAGCAGGAGGCGCGGTCGGCATCGGCGTTGAACCATCCCAACATTTGTACCATTTACGCAATCGAAGAATGCCACGGCCAGTGGTTCATCGCGATGGAGCTGCTGGAAGGCGAAAACCTGAGCGAGAAGATCAAGGGAGTTCCCCTGATGATCGACAAACTTCTCGACATAGGAATACAGGTGACCGACGCCCTGGACGTTGCGCACGCGAAAGGCATCGTGCATCGTGACCTCAAGCCGGGAAACATCTTCATTACCAATCGCTGGCAGGCCAAGATTCTGGACTTCGGACTGGCTAAGCTGGCTCGTGACCGGCGTGCGACGATGGAGACGGTTGCCGCCGAAGCAACCACGATGGCGGGCCCACAATTGACGACACCCGGCACAGCCGTTGGCACCGTGGCGTATATGTCGCCGGAACAGGCCCGTGGCGAGGAGTTGGATGCGCGCAGCGACCTGTTTTCGATGGGAGCGGTGTTGTATGAGATGGCCACTGGTAATCTTCCGTTCGGCGGCAAGACCTCAGCTGTGATTTTCCAGGGAATTCTTGGCGGTGCGCCAGTGCGACCGGCAGAGTTAAATGCCGACATTCCACCGCGGCTGGAAGAGATCATCGACAAAGCGCTGGAAAAAGATTTGGATCTTCGCTATCAGTCAGCCGCCGAAATGCGCGGCGATCTAAAGCGGTTGAAGAGGGATAGTGATGCGACTCGAGTTTCGGGGTCCGCACCAACCGGCCCGACAGCGGCCTCGACCACAGCGTCAACTCCGAAGGTCTCGACAATCCCCGGCACTTCGAGCGTGCAGGTGTCCAGTGGCCAGGTGCTGATTGCGACTGCGGGGCAGCACAAAGTGCGCACTGGAATCATTGCGATTGTGGTGGTGGCGATCCTCGCGGCCGCTGCCTTCGGAATTTACTCCCTGTTGAACCGACGCGGCTCCGGTCCGATGCCTTTCCGAAACATGGCGATGCAGAAGATTACCGACGACGGCAAGGCCGTGCTCACGACAATCTCAGAGGATGGCAAGTATGTCGTCAATGTTCGTGACGACGGGCATGGGCAGCAGAGTCTGTGGATGCGCCACATCGCCACAGGCAGCGTGGCCTCCATTCTGCCGGCGTCGGAGGCGCGCTATACCGGCATCACTTTTACACCCGACGCAAACTACCTCTATTTTGTGCGGATCGAACCAACAAATCCAAACATTGGTGTTTTGTATCAGCTTCCTGTGTTCGGCGGGACTCCCCAGAAGCTGATCGAAGACGTAGACAGCGCTGTGACTTTTTCACCCGACGGCAAGCAGATGGCGTTCGTGCGCAACAGCTCGGCCGAGGCCAACTCGAAGCTGATCGTTGCACATTCCGACGGCAGCAATGAGCGGGTATTGGCAAAGCTACCCCTGCCGGGCTATTTCGATCCTGCCTGGTCGCCGGACGGCAATGAAATCGCGGCAACGGTGGTCGAACCTGGCGTCAAGGAGCTGGGACGCATCGTTGCCTTGGATTTGAACGAGGGTAAGGAGAAGACTATTTACGCAGCACCGGCCCAAATCCTCAAGCCGGCGTGGTCGCCCGACGGGCGCTACATTTATGTGAATTTCCGCGACGCGAGCACGCGCTGGGGTGGACAGATTGGAGTCATCAATGTCCGTCATGGAAAGTTTCAGCGGATCACCAATGATTTGACCAATTACAGCGACCGATCGCTGGCGGTTACCAAGAATGGCCGGCAGCTAGCGGTGATCCAGGGCCTTCCCGAAATTGGGTTGTACGTAACGCCTGCAGCGCCCAAAACTGGGGAGCAACCAACGCCGGTCGAAACTCGGGGGGATGTAAGCGTCGGATGGCTGAAAGACGGCCGCCTGCTGGTCACGGACTATGAAGGCCACATCTCCGCCGTCAATCCTGACGGTAGCAACCGCAATACGATTTTTGAGACCAGCCTTCCGATCATCGGGCTTTCGGTGTGCCAGAATGCAGATCGCGCGCTTTTTGGCATGCCCAACGAGGAAACGAAGGGTATCAATATCTTCCGTCTGAACGTGGGCGGCGGACGGCCAACGGCAGTAACCAAAGGCAAGTTTGATCAAAATGTGTCGTGCTCGCCGGATGGCAAGTTCTTTGTCTATACGAGCTTGGTGAATGGAAAGCAGTTGCTCATGCGGATAGCTATGGAAGGAGGAGAGCCCAAACAGCTTTCCAACGACTTCGTTTTTGGGACGGCGGTTTCGCCCGACGCACAATACGTAGCTACGGTCTCGGTTGAAGGTCAAGGAGTCGTAACCAAAGGAACGATTAAGGTTATTCCCAGCAATGGGGGCGCTCCCATCAAATCGATACCCGTAGAACAATCGCTGTCTGGCGGGTTGCGGTTCTCGGCGGATGGGAAGGCGCTCTACTATCCGGTGACGGAAAAAGGAGTTTCGAACCTGGTCAAGCAGTCTCTCGACGGAGGGCCACCGGTTTCGTTGACGGAGTTCAACGACCTGAATTTCTATGGATATGACTTCGACTGGTCCAAAAATAAGCTGGCGGTTACGCGCGGCAAACTGAACAGCGACGTCGTGGTAATTACGGAGCAGGGAGCGCAATAAATCCCCGGAAGTTGGGTTCATACCGATTCGTTGTAAATTTCATTCTTGAAACCAGGAAGTAACAGGAACTAAGGGACGGAGGAAGAATGTTCTGTACAGAGTGCGGGCAGCCAATGGCAGACGAGGCGAAGTTCTGCGCCTATTGCGGCACGCGAAGGGTGGTGCCGCCAGTGGCTGGGCAAACCGCGGCCGCTGACGTAAAGCCGGAGCCGCAAGCACCGGCTCCTGTCGCTGCGCCGGCCAGGACCATTCGCTCCACCGCCGAGATCATGCCGATAAGGCTGCGTCCGAACCAGCGCTCGGTGGAAGAGGCATCTAGCATTGAACAGGAGCAGGTTGAAACGACCCATCGGGCAGTGCCCCTCCGTGAGGAAGAAGCCGCGCCGTTATTTTCAGAACCGGAGCCGCCGCCAGCGCGCAAAGTCACGTTTCCACCACCGCAGAGGGTCGAACCACCCGCGCCGGACGTTTCAGTGGCGCCACCTTCTTCGCGGTATGGTTCAGTACCTTTCGCTGCCGAGCCCGGCTCGCCCGATGCAATCGGCGAACGGCGGCGACTCTCGCCCGTTCTCATCGGAGCTATCGTCGTGGCACTGATTGCGATCGGCGGAATTGTCTGGATGCTCCGCTCCTCGATGTCCATCTCCGGCAAAGCCGCCCAGGCAGTGTCAATCACGATCTATCCCACTTCCGCCAAGGTCGCACCCGGCAAAGGGGTGGATTTTGTCGCCGAGGTAACCGGAGCTCCCGGGAGCGAAGTGACATGGAGCGTTGAGGAAGGAGACAACCTGGGCTCGATTCAGTCACGCGGCGCATCGGCGAAGGAAGACACCATCTCGCTGTACTGCACCTACACCACACCACAGAAGCCGGGAACGTATCACTTGGTGGCAACCAGCACCGCGGACAAGACGAAGTCAGCGACAGCGGTGGTTACGGTTGCAGGGAAATAGCGGTTTTCATCGCAGTGGATAGTGTTAGTGATAGTTGCCCCCACATATCCCAAACTAAGGGATATGTCGGCCACCCGGAGAATGAAGACACCCCCACCCCGCCAAAAGAAGGCGGAGTCGGGCACGGCATAGCTTGAAGTTATTTCTTAGAGATTCTGCGAAAATGATAGAGAACGCGCTACTTAACCGGCTCCTTCATCATGGCGTGAGCCTCTTCGATGCTCCATTCCGGAATTGCCCCAGGGCGGCTGGCCACCAGTGCGCCAACCGCGTTGGCGCACTCCCCAATTTGCCTCGCGTTCCATCCCTTGCTAAGGCAGTGAACAAAGGCGGCGGAAAATGCATCTCCGGCGCCGACGGTATCCGCCACGGTGATGCGGTAGCCGGGCGTCGTGGTGTACTTCTCGTCCTTCATGATGGCGCAGCCGCGCGCGCCGAAAGTTACGCACATCGTCTTGCATCCGTAACGTGCACCCCAGCGGCGGCAGAATTGTTTGATCGAGTCGCCGGGTCCCTCGGATGCGTCCACCGAGGCATCGAGCGATTCGGCTTCACTATCGCTTAACTTGGTGACTGTAGCCAGCGAAGTGAGTTGCTCGATGGTGTGGAGGCTCCAATGACCTTCACGTAGGTTGACGTCGTAAAACCGCTTCGCCCGAGGTGCGGCTCGCAGGAGTCGCTTGGTTGATTCCAGGGCTTGGGCTGACATGTGATAAAGCGTGCCCAGGTAAATCCAGTCGGGCTTGAGGCTGGCGATACGTTTCAATTCGTCATCGCAAAGATCGACGAAGTCATAGGCGACAGGCCGGACGATGCGAAATGTGGGCTTGCCTTCCATATCGAGGAAGACCTCGGCGGTTCCAGTGGGCTTGTCTTTCAAGACCTGGACGAACTCGGTGGACATGCCCCGGCTCCGCAGAAGCTCCAGCGCCTTGCGACCGCGGGCATCGGCTCCGACGGCGCTTAGCGGAAAGACTTCGTGGCCCAGCTTTTGCGAGTGCGCGGCAAAGTTGAGGGGAGCGCCGCCCAGGTATTCGTTCTCACTGATGACGTCCCAGAGAATCTCGCCAACACTGACGATACGCAAGAAATCTCCCCCCAGAAACCGGCCAGTGCTGGAGCAGTCGCCGCACCAGCCGAGCGGACACACTGTATCAAAAGACACGAATTTGGCAAACGGATCGGTTTCAGGGGCAGGATTTGCCCGGGCGATGTATCATCGACACTCTAACTGGGATTGCGCCATGAAGTTTCCCTTCAGACGAGCTGAGCAGGGTACTGCTTGCGTCGAGCCAGCGTCCGCGGATTTGCCGCTGCTCGCCGGCGCCGACATCGCCGGATTGATTTGCGGCCAACGTGTTGGCGGAGATTTCTATCAATTCGCCCGCGCCAACCCACAGCGAGTTGTGTTCGGATTGCTCGACGTCGCTGGAGATTATCACGAGAACAAAGGGATCGTGGCGGCTGCGCAGGCCGTTTTTCACGACAGTGCTGCCATCTGCCTGGGCAATCCGGATCTGAACGAGGCCGATGCCATGATGGACTTCTGCCAGACACTCAATGCCGGGATTTTGCGCGCGGCCGCCAGTGTGCGACAGTGTGCTGCTTTTCTGGGCTGCTTCAACGAAGAGCTCGGCACAGTCTGCTATGTCAACGCCGGGCACACCCCCGGCTTGCTGCGCTATGACTCGGACATCAGCGAGCTGACAGCTACCGGCATGCCCTTGGGTTTGTTCTCCGCCTCTACGTATGAAGCGCCAACCGCAGCAGTACCAATCGGCGGGGCGTTGTTGCTGGCCTCTCGCGGCTTGGTGGAAGCAGCTCACAAGCACCAGGAATTTGGTCTGGCGAGATTGAAGGAGACGTTCCTTCGCTCGCCATTGTCGAGTGCCCGAGCCGTGGCTCAGTCCGCCTTGGATGCGGCCCAGCGGTTTGCCTCCGATGCCGCTTCACAGAACGATCTGACGACGCTTGCGCTGGTGCGGCCAGCGGGACGGTCATAGCCGCCAAAAACCCCCCACGTCCCTGTAGGCCCAGGCCCTGAAATACTCCTGCAAGCTCTGATAATCTTGTTATTACAAACACGTTGGACGCACGATTTTGGAGTCCCGTACAGTCTGGCCGCGAAGGTTCCGTAGGTTGTTTTTGGTCTAATGAAATTACCGCTGAAATTACTGGCTCTCGGACTGTGCCTGTTGTGTTCGCTTCCAGCCTTGACGCAATCACAGAGCTCCGAGCCGGCCAAGCCGACCGAACAAGTCCAGCAGGCACCACAGCCGGCGGAGCAAACGGTTTCGCCACCGCAACCCGCCCCTAATTCCGCACCGGAGAGTGGTGCGGGAACGCTGCCTCAGACTCCCCAGCCGCAGTCCAGCCAGGAGCCGCCGCGTCAAAAGACCGCCGAAGAAATCCTCGACGAAGAGAGAAAGCAGAGGATGCTGGGCATCGTGCCGATCTACGGCATGACGAACTACCACTATGCTCCGGCACTGACGCCGGGACAGAAATTTGACCTGATGGCCCGGGCATACATCACTGCATTCCCCTATCTGGCGGCGGGTTTTCAGGCGGGGATTAGCCAGGCAGCAGACTCTTTTTCAGGATACGGGCAGGGGGCGGCAGGCTACGGAAAGCGGTTTGGATCGGCTCTGGCCGATGGTGCGGACTCGTCATTCTTCAGCAACTTTTTCTATCCGGTCATTTTTAAACAGGACCCGCGGTATTTCCGCCTGGGCGAGGGCACCAAAAAACAGCGCATCTGGTCCGCCATAAAGCAGGAATTCGTTACCAAAAAGGACTCCGACCGCTCGCCTGTCTTCAGCTACTCGAATGTGCTGGGCGCCTTGACGGCGGGAAGCATTTCCAATGCCTATTATCCTTCGGAGGAGCGCGGATTCGGACTGACGATGAGCCGCACCGCAATTTCGTTTGGGTGGGGAATGGTCGGCGACTTCGTTCTCGAATTCTGGCCTGATATCGATAAGCGTTTGATCCACAAACACAAACCCGATATCGTACCCGTGAAGTAGTCAGCTTCTCGTTTTCTGTAATCGTTTCCAGGAAAAAGCAGACAAATCGAGCCTGCCAGGGATGCCGAGCGCTCTCTGCGCCAGTGCCTCGCCGATTGCCGGTGAATGCTTGAATCCATGCCCCGAACAGGCTGAGGCAAATAGCAACCTCTCGTGCGCATCGGCATAGTCGATCACAAACTTGGCGTCGGGGGTAACCGTGTAGAGGCAGGTTGCTGTGCGCAAGCAGCGGTTACTGAGGTCAGGGAAGCGCGGCGCGATGTATTCCGTGTACATTGCTGCCACCCAAGCCTCGCTAACCTCGCGCGGCACGTTGTCAGGATGAACCGCCTGGTCGTAGGTTTCGGTGGCGACCTTAACTCCTCCCGCGGTGCCATCGATCGCCGGAAATCCGTACAGCATGTCTTGCACCCGGCTACCAGTAATCCAGATGAAGACGGGGAAGCGCTCGGGCGTGTAACGCTGGCGGTTCTGAGCGAGATCAAACCAGCACAGGGTTTGGCGATAGACGAGGAAAGCCGGTGCGAATTGGGGCGACAGAAATTGTGCGACCCAGGGACCTGCGGTCAGGATGACCTTTGCGGCCTCATAGTGAGCCCTATCGCTAATTACAGTAACAGCACTCTCGCCGGGCCTCACTTCGAGAACAGTCTCGCGCATCTTCACGCTTGCACCCAGCTCGCGGGCCTGCTCGATCTGCGTCTTGACGCAGAGTTCGGGACGCAGGAATCCGGCGCCGGGTTCGAAGTAACCGTCTTCGTCGGCGGTAAGGCGGAATTGCGGGAAGCGATAACGAAGCTCGGCAGCAGTGAGAAGTTCGTGTGGAATTCCATAGCTAACCGCCGCACGGATTGTGTCTTGCAGGAACGAACCGGAGCCGTGATGCCTGCCTGCCTTGCCGGAAACGGCAACTACTAGCCCTCCATTGCGGGTCAACAGGTTGCGACCCGTGGCAGCTTCCAGCTCCTCCCAGATTTCGTTCGATCGCACGACCAGCGGCACAAACTCGCTACCTTCGCCGATAGCCTGGCGCATGATGCGGGTCTCGCCATGCGACGAGCCCTGATCGTGCGGCGGCTCGAAACGGTCGATGCCAATTACCTTGGCCCCTAACTTCGCCGAGTGATAGAGCACGGCGCTACCGACGGCCCCGAGGCCAATGATCGCGATATCGCCAGTGGTGGGCATCCCGGCCATGATGCCACAGGTGAGTTAGCAACTAGCAATTAGCTCTTGGATTTTGGCGATACGCAAACAGTGCTCCAGGACTGGCGCTTTCTTGCGAAAAGCGAAAAGCGAAAAGCGTTGTTCTACTCCGTGAGCTCCGTGGCTGCGCGATGAATTCGTATCTGCCGGCATGAGAGACTGTCTTGCGGGCGGCATCATGACTATTCGGCAATTAAGCTCGCGCGTCGTCTATCAAAACCAGTGGATGACTGTGCGCGAGGACAAGATTGAGCGCAATAACGGTGCTCATGGCATTTACGGCGTGGTCGAGAAGCCCGATAGCGCCATTATCCTGGCCATTGATGGCGAGCAAATCTATTTGGTCCAACAGTTTCGCTACGCGTTGGGCGTGTCCTCCATTGAGTTTCCTCAGGGCAGCCTGGAGCGCAATGACGTCGACCCCGAGCGGATCGCGAGGGAAGAGCTGCAGGCCGAGACGGGCCTGATTGCTGAGAAGTTTGAATGCTTAGGTCAAATCCACATTGCCTGTGGCTACACCAATCAAAGAACTTATGCCTTTCTCGCTACCGGACTGACGCAATCGACAGCACAACCCGACGCGGAAGAGCACGACCTCATCGTGCAACATGTCAGCTTGGCTGAACTGCAGCGGCTCATCCGCGACAACCACATCAGGGATGCCCAAACGCTGGCTGCATGGGCGCTGTATCAGACGCGCTTCTCGACCTCTGGAGAGCAAACGTGAGACATCGTCAGGAGGCGTGGGAGAAGATCGAGGGCGCCGGCTTTGAGGTATGCGTTATCGGCGCCGGTGCAACAGGCTCAGGTACCGCACTGGATGCGCAGCTACGCGGGCTCAGCACCGTGCTCATCGAGGCCGGCGACTTTGCCTCCGCCACCTCGAGCCGTTCCACCAAGCTGATCCACGGCGGCATTCGTTATTTGCAGGAGGCCGTGACCGACTTCGACCCCGGTCAGTACAACGTGGTGAAGCGGGCGCTGCGTGAGCGCCGGGTGATGATGGAAAACGCTCGGTTTCTTGCCCATCCCGCGGAGTTCCTTGTACCGTGCTACTCGTGGTGGGAGGCGTGCTATTACGGCATCGGGACGAAGATTTACGATCGCATCGCCGGAAAACAGAATCTCTTCGCCAGCCATTTTCATTCGCCCAAACAGGCCCTCTCGCGCTGGCCGCTTTTGCGGAGTGATGGACTGAAAGGCGCCATTGCTTACGCTGATGGACAATTCGACGATGCCCGCTACGCTGTGGCTCTGGTCCAGACTTTCACCGAAGCTGGCGGCGAAACGGTGAATCACGCGAAGCTCGTCGGATTTCAGAAAGGTGCTGATGGCAAACTCCGTGAGGCGGAAATCGAAGACCAGCTAACTGGCGCGCGCACCACGATTCCGGCCCGGGTTTTCGTCAATTGCACGGGGCCGCATTCAGACTTCGTCCGCACTATGGCCAACCCGAAGAGCGAAAAGCGTCTGCGCTTGAGTAAAGGAGTGCACATCCTGTTACCGGTGGACGACCGCACCCGCGGCGCGATGGTTGTTCCCAAAACCGAGGATGGCAGGGTAGTTTTTGCGATTCCCTGGTTGGGACGCTTGCTGGTGGGTACAACCGACGATGAAGTGAAGCACGATGACGAGCTGGTGGTGAAGGAGTCCGAGGCCGAGTATTTGCTGCGCCAACTGAATCGATACCTGAGTCGCCCTTTCCACTTGGCTGATATCGCAGGCGGATTTGCGGGCGTGCGTCCGCTGGTCAGCCAAGGCAACGGCGCCAAGACCAAAAAGCTGATTCGCGAGCACGAGATCGAGGTCGACCAGGCGAGTGGGCTCATCAGTGTACTGGGAGGCAAGTGGACCACTTATCGTGCGATGGCGGAGGACGCGGTGAACACCCTACAGCAGCAGCTCGGATTGCCTGTCGGCGGCTGTTTAACACGCGAAACCCGCTTGAGCGGCTCGGAAGCCTACAGCGATTCGTATCCGCAAACGCTGAAGAGCTCGTACGCCATAAGCGAAGCAACCGCTAGGCATCTGTCGGAGAAATTCGGCACACGCGCCGATAAGGTCCTCGAATTAGCTCAACGCCAATCCGAACTCGCACAGCCGCTGGTCGTCGGATTTCCGGCGATACGTGCCGAGATCGCGTATGCCGCACGGCACGAGATGGCAGCGACACTGGATGACGTTCTGGAGCGGCGCACCGGATTGCAGTTCTATAGTTGGCAAGCGGCGATGAAGGCAGCTCCCATTGCCGCCGCGGTAATGCAACGCGAGATGGGCTGGGATGACGCCCGCAGACAGCGCGAGGTCAGCGCTTACGTCAACAGGCTTTCGGCGTGGTGTGAGAAGATTGGGCTGGCGAAAGCAATCACGAAAGCGTAAAACCTTCCTTTTGGATACAAATTCCTCCTATTCAGGAACTCAAGCATGGCGAACTACATAGGCGCCATCGATCAAGGTACGACCAGCACGCGTTTTATCATCTTTCGTCGCGATGGAACCATGGTTGCGAGCGCGCAGAAGGAGCATGAGCAAATCTATCCGCGGCCGGGTTGGGTGGAGCACAGTCCGGCAGAGATTTGGGCCCGGACGCAAGAAGTCATTGCCGAAACGATGCAGTCAACACACCTGACTGCTCGCGATCTCGCCGCCGTGGGAATTACGAATCAGCGTGAAACGACCATTGTGTGGAACCGCCGGACCGGCCAGCCGTTGTTCAACGCAATCGTTTGGCAGGACACGCGGGTCAGCGGCTACGTGAATGAGCTGGCAAAGTCCGGCGGGCCGGACAGCCTCCGTTGGAAGACCGGCCTGCCTCTGGCAACCTACTTCAGCGGCCTTAAAGTTCGCTGGATCCTGGAGAACGTTCCGATGGCGCGTACGCTTGCCGAAGCAGGCGATGCACTGTTCGGCAATGTCGATACGTTTCTGATCTGGCACCTCACGGGCGGAACAAACAGCGGCATTCACGTTACCGATGTCACCAACTCCAGTCGAACACAAATGATGAATCTCGAGACATTGCAGTGGGATGCTGAAATCCTCTCCGACTTCGGCATTCCCGCGACTATGCTGCCGCACATAGCCTCAAGCGGCGAGGTCTATGGGCACATTGCTGCCGGTCCTCTGGCGGGCGTTCCTTTGGCGGGCGACCTGGGCGATCAGCAGGCGGCGCTGGTTGGGCAAACATGTTTCCACTCGGGACAAGCTAAGAACACCTACGGAACCGGATGCTTTCTGCTGCTCAACACCGGTGTGAAGCCGGTGCAGTCAAAGTGTGGGCTGCTGACTACTGTTGCGTACAAGCTGGGCAGCGAACCGACGCACTATGCGTTGGAAGGTAGCGTCGCCATCACGGGTGCGCTCGTGCAATGGCTTCGCGACAACCTCAAGGTCATCGACAGCAGCGCCGAAATTGAGGCGCTGGCTTCCTCAGTCGAAGACAACGGCGGCGTGTACTTCGTGCCCGCCTTTTCAGGGCTGTTTGCGCCGTACTGGAAAACGAATGCGCGCGGAGCCATTCTTGGCCTCACGCGCTACGCCAACCGCGCGCATCTCGCTCGCGCTGTATTGGAAGCTACCGCGTTTCAGACCCGCGAAGTGGTTGAGGCGATGGAGCAGGATTCCGGTATTCGTCTGGATGTGCTGCGCACCGATGGCGGAATGACTGTCAATGAGGTGCTGATGCAGTTTCAGGCCGACATGCTCGACCGTCCGGTGATACGTCCGGCGATTCTGGAAACCACCGCGCTGGGCGCAATGTATGCGGCTGGGTTGGCTGTCGGCTACTATCGTGATCTTGCCGATTTGCGCGGCAACTGGTCGGTCGGGAAGACCTGGACTCCCAGATTGCCAGCCCAGAAGCGTGAACACATGTATCACATGTGGAAGAAGGCGGTGGCGCGGACGTTTGATTGGGTGGAAGAAGCTTAATCCAGTTTTGTCGGGGAATTGCACCGGGTGGAGCACGCCTTCAGGCGTGCTTGCCAGAGCGCTGGTTCAATGATGCACCTTAGTGCCCTGGCGGTAATTGTTCTTTACCTCAGCCGCTCAAGCCGCAGGATCTTAGAGTCTAAGTTGCATGGCTGAAGCGGTGCTCCACCTAGCGCAGTGGTTGAACGATTTGGAGACCTGAGGACGAATGCATTCACCATTTCTAGGGGAGTTTGCCGGAACGCTAGTGCTGATCTTGCTGGGCAACGGGGTCGTTGCCAACGTGCTGCTGAAGCGATCGAAAGCTGAAGGCGCAGGATGGATGGTCATTACGGCAGGATGGGCTTTCGGTGTACTGTGTGGCGTCATCACAGCGATTGCGTTCGGCAGTGCGGACGCGCACATTAATCCGGCGGTGACGCTGGCCTTTGCGGTCACGTCGGGCAATTACGCCAAGATCGTACCCTACTGGAGCGCGCAACTATTAGGCGCTTTTACCGGCGCCACGCTGGTGTGGCTGTACTTCCTACCGCACTGGAGAATGACGGAAGACAAGGATGCCAAGCTCGCGTGCTTCTGCACTGCGCCCGCGATTCGTCATTATCCCGGTAATCTCTTTTGCGAAATCATCGGAACCACGCTGCTCATTATTGTGGTGGCGGCGATTGGCTCCAAGGCACTGGCGCCGAGTGGTCTAACAACCGGGCTTGGCGCGTACTTCGTTTCCATTCTCGTGTGGGCGATCGGTCTCTCACTCGGCGGAACAACGGGCTATGCCATCAATCCCGCGCGCGATTTCGGCCCTCGCATCGCGCACGCCGTGTGGCCAGTTGCGGGCAAGGGAAGCTCGGACTGGAGCTACGCAGCAATTCCAATCATCGGACCGTTGCTGGGCGCGATGCTGGCTGCGGTCATTCTCAAGCTGGCTGGCATCGCCTGATCACCTCAAGGCATGACCTTGGTCTTGACGCGATAGCGCTGGTAATCCGAGTAGCGGTGCTCGTTCGTGTAGCTCAACTCGAAATATTCGTCCATGTCTCCGTTGTGGTGGTGAACTCGACGTAAACTTTGACCCTGCTGGGCAGCCACAAGGGCGCAGCGATATCCGCCAGCTGAAACTTGCCCTGTGTTACTTCCGTGATCCGCTGATTCACGCCAATGTCCCATCGAGGCACGAGAAAATCGGTGCGCATGCGCACAATCTGAAAATTGCTCTTGTCGATCCATGCCACGCCCTGCACCAGCATCGGGGCAGGCGTTGCGCCCCGGCCGCGCATTCTGACCGACAGTGTGGCCTTGCCGGGTATCTGGGCAAACCCCACCACGTATGTATCTTGCGCTCCCAACTTCTGGTCGCCGAGGTAGCGATACATAGACTCGTTTTGGAAGCTGGTTCCGAAGTAATTGCACTCCAGCGCAAAGCCCGAAGTTACAACGTACCCCTTGTTGACCACCGTTTGGTCGAAATTATCTCCCTTCGGGTCAGTGCGGTATTCGATGATCTCCGCCTGTGTTTTGCTCCCGTGACGGAGGATCAGGTAGCTATCGCGCACCCGTTCGCCGGAGAGTTCGGGACGACCGGAGGGTAACTCCTGCCTGAGCCGGGTCAAGTTAATCTCCTCGCGCGCCATGAGGTCGATGACGTGGGAGAAAAACTCGTCAACCCGCTCACCGGTGTTGTGGAGAATGACCGGAAGCTGCTGCTGGCTTTCAGCGAGCACCATTCCTTTGAGCTGCGGCACTCGTTTGGCGAGCTGCTTGGGCGGCTCCTCGAAGTAGGGCCGCACGTCAGCGTAAAGGCGCTGCCCATTCGGCGGGGCTTCCGCGGCTCGGAGCGCAGGGGCTGATTTGCCGGGAAGAGGGACGAGCCAAAGAAATATGCCAAGACCGGCAAGCGCACACTGCACAGCATAACTCGTTGTCAGTTTGCCGCCCGACAGCACTGACCCAGTCTAATCCAGCGCGACAAGCAAGGAGGAAGGCAGCAAGCTGGTGGGGGCAACTCGCTAAATCTGGTAGTCCATCTCAATCGCCGCTTCCAGCGATTCGCTGCGAACATGCTCGCGGCCTTCCAATTGCGCCACCTTCTCGCGCAAGACTTTCACTTCCGTAGCGACTGCGGCGAGGGCTTCCGAGAGCGGATCGTTGATCTGTTTGGGGTCAGTGATGACCACGCGCTTGCCATTACGGAAGATGATGTGGCCGGGCACCCCGACGACGGTGGAGTTGTCGGGCACATCGCGAAGCACGACCGAGCCGGCGCCGATGCGGCAATTCTCGCCCACCACGATATTGCCCAGAACTTTGGCGCCGCCCCCGATGACGACTCCGTTGCCGATGGTGGGGTGGCGTTTGCCGTGCGTCAGCGTGGTGCCACCGAGCGTCACGCCTTGGTAGAGGGTCACGTCGTCGCCGACCTCGGCCGTTTCGCCGATGACGACGCCCATGCCGTGATCGATGAAGAACCGGCGGCCGATTTTCGCGCCCGGGTGGATTTCGATTCCGGTCAGCCATCGAGCGAATTGCGAGAGAGCCCGGGCTACAAACAGCCAGCCATGTTTCCAAAACCAATGATGGATGCGATACCACCAGAGCGCGTGCAGGCCAGAGTAGAGCAGCATGACCTCAAGCGCCGAGCGCGCCGCGGGATCGTTCGCGAGCACCGCGGCAATGTCTTCGCGCATGAGGCGGAAATAGGAGCCCATGGTTTTCCTCGCAGGCCTGACCTCGAGCCCGCGGAATTTGCCGCCGGCTGAAGCCGGCTCTCAGAATCACAGCAGCGGCTACAAAAACAAAGGGTCTAATGGCACGACTGGGGGCGTGGCCTGACGCAGACGTGACCTTTCCGCAGCCTGTGAAGTCGTGCCCTGACCCATTGTTGTCGCACACCCAAGTCTTCCGCAGCGTGTCGGATTCCTCTCGAATCCATACCTACACCAAAACCGGCTCGGTCTCCTGGGCGGCGACTTCGTCCCGCACCTGCTGAAACAGGATGGTGCTCAGGTAGCGCTCGCCAAACGAAGGGAACACAACCACGATCAGCTTGCCCGCATTTTCGGGACGTGAGGCGACACGCACGGCCGCGACCGCAGCGGCTCCCGAGGAGATGCCCATTAGCAATCCTTCTTCCACGGCCAGGCGCCGTGCCATCACCAGCGCGTCATCGCTGGAAACTTGCTCGATGCCATCGATGTAGTCGGTGCGGAGAATGCTCGGGATGAAGCCGGCGCCTATACCCTGAATCTTGTGCGGCGAAGGCGTGCCACCTGAGAGCACCGCACTCTCGACTGGCTCAACTGCGATGGCTTTGAACGACGGTTTCTTCGGCTTGATGTACTCGCTGACGCCGGTGAGTGTTCCGCCTGTACCGATGCCGGAAATGAGGATGTCGACCTTGCCGCCCGTGTCTTCCCAGATTTCCGGGCCCGTAGTTTCAAGATGAATCTTTGGATTTGCCGGGTTGTCGAACTGTTGCGGGATGAAGCCGTTGGGAGTCTTGGCGAGAATTTCGTTGGCTTTCGCGATCGCCCCCTTCATGCCCTTCGGTCCGGGCGTGAGCACCAGCTCAGCTCCGAAGGCCCGCAGCAGCGCACGACGCTCAAGGCTCATGGTTTCCGGCATGACTATGATAAGCCGGTAGCCCTTCACGGCAGCGACGAAAGCCAGAGCGATGCCGGTGTTCCCGCTGGTCGGCTCGATCAGGACGGTCTTGCCCGGAGTGATTCTCCCCGCCTGCTCTGCCGCGTTGATCATACTGACGCCAATGCGGTCTTTGACGCTGGCGCAGGGGTTGAAACTCTCTAGCTTGGCTACGACGGTGGCGACGCAGCCGGCGGTCACCTTGTTGAGCTGGACGAGCGGTGTGCGTCCAATAAGCTCGGTGACGTCGTTGGCAATCTTCATGAAAGGCCTCCAGGTGCTTAAGACTCGACTCAATGGGATTTGGTTTCAGACTTCGCAAGGCCGCGGAGTTCGACGACTAGCGACAACAACAACAGCAAGAACGGCCGCAGGCAGGGGACGCGACCGCAAACGACACGCTCGAACTGGTGCCGCCCGGGATCATTTCGGTGCCTACATCGTAGCAGCAGGAGGGTGGCATTGACCAGCAAATCGTCACGTTGCACTTGTCGTTGGACTCGGCGGCATGGCACAATGCAGCGCTCCAGTGAAAGGGGGCAGGAACAATGCAAAGGTTCGTGGTGCTGTGTGCGCTGGTTTGGGCGGCTTTGTCCAACGGGTTCGGTCAGGCGAGTACTCCGACGAAGAGCGCGGACAACGCACTGTCGCCTGTGGCTTGGCTGGTAGGCGGTATCTGGGTGACGGACGTGAAGAATCCGCAGAGCGGCGCGGTAACGCATGTGGACAGTCACATCACCTGGGCTCCCAACCATCAAGCCATTCAGTTCGTGACGGATTTCAATGGCAAGCCGCACTACAACGGCTTTTATGCGTACGATGCGGCGGCTCAGGCGATCAAGTTCTACTACACCTCGGAGAATGGCGACCTTTCAATTGGCGCGGCGACGCCCGATCCCGATGGCAAGACGCTGCGGCAGCAATTCGACATTACGCACCCGAATGGCAACACAGAGCACTATCGCTCGACGATCGTGCGCGAGGGCGAGAACAGCTACCAGTTCACCGTGCTGGGGCAGCACAACGGGGAATGGAAACCGGAGTTCCAGGTGCAGTATCAGCGGAAGCTGTAGGGTAAAAAATGGCCATACTTGTATATAGCCGATCGTGAGGTCCGTTTTTATGTTGGCGCTTCGCCTGCCGGATGAAATTGAAAAGAGACTGGAAAAGCTGGCTCAGCGGACTGCCCACACGAAGACCTATTTAGGCGCGGCAGGCAATTCTGCAGCACATTGACCACCTGGAAGACCATTTATCTCGCTGAGAGAAGAGACTGCAGAGTTCGCCTGCCCGAAGGATTCGAACAGTTCCTTTGTCGAGGTCATGAAGGGCCATGGCCTACACGATTGAGTTTGTGCCGAGGCTGTCCGTGAACTGAACAAACTCGACCCACCGGTCTTGCGCAGAATCTTGAAATTCCTTCGGGACAGGCCAACCAAAATCGAGGGCCCGCGAAGCATGGGCTCGGCTCTGAAGGGCTCGAAGCTTGGAGAATTCTGGAAATACCGTGTAGGTGGCTATCGAATCGTTTGCCGGATCAAAGACCAGAAGTTGCTAATTCTGGTGTTGCGTATCGGTTATCGGCGGGAATTGTATCGTTGAGCAGCGAATTCTGGCTGCGAAAGGGAATCCATCTCCTGCCCGGAATATAATCAGGCTTGCGCAGCTTACTCCAGTCAGAGTAGGAAGATCCCTTGAGTTCTCATGTACATTCGCACGGGCCCGCGTCGGCTGGGCCGCAGCCGCTGCCGGGCGTGGCTTCCATCATCGCGGTAGGTTCGGGTAAAGGCGGTGTAGGCAAGACCACCCTGGCAGTAAATCTCGCCATTGCGCTAGCGCGCATGGGTTTCAAAGTAGGACTGCTCGACGCCGATGTGTACGGTCCGAACGTTCCCACCATGCTCGGTACTACGGTCGCTCCGGAAGTCGTCAACGGCGACCGCATTCTGCCGCCCGAGCGCTATGGGCTGAAAGTGATTTCCGTGGGCTTTCTCAGTCCGGGTGATAAGCCGCTGGTATGGCGCGGCCCAATGCTGCACTCCATCATCAAGCAATTTCTGGGACAAGTAGAGTGGGGCCAGCTCGACTATCTCATCATCGATCTGCCGCCAGGAACGGGCGATGTGGTGATCTCTTTGGTGCAGACGGTACCGCTCAGCGGTGCGGTTGTTGTGACCACGCCGAGCGATGTTTCGCTGCAGGATGCGCGCAAGGCCATCGAGATGTTCAAGCAGGTCAAGGTGGACGTGCTGGGCGTTGTAGAGAACATGAGCTACTTCCTCTGCCCGCATTGCCATGAGGAGATCGATATCTTCTCCAAAGGCGGGGGCGAGCGCACGGCAGCGCAGTTCGGTGTTCCGTTCTTGGGGAGCATCGAGCTTGATCCTGACATCCGCAAGGGCGGCGATAGCGGCCAGCCGGTGGTGCTGGAAGGCGATCAGTCGACGCATGCGCGCTCGCTGTTCAAGTTTGCGCGGCAGGTGGTGGATCGCGCTAGCGAAGTAAAGGCGGAAGGGCCAGTGATTGAGATTCAGTAACCTGGTCCGGTAGCTCAGCACATTGCGATCTGCAGGATGACCGGTACCACGGCTTGATCCGCATCTGGATTAATTTCGAATGCCCCGATCTTAGTTTGAAAACCTTGAGATTGGAAAAAGGCTAAGTACTCGCCGTCTGGCAACGCAACGTTAAATCGGCCGTTTTGGTCAGCGTACAGCAGGTTCCCGTTCCATTCATCAAGCTCACCCCTTCTGAAGACCTGGATCGAAACATTGGGGATTGGTGCGCCCGATGGGTCCTTTACAACACCGGCGAACACCTTGGTTTGCCACGTGACCCGATTATTCTGGGCTGCAACCAAATCCATCCTGGAAGGGCTATGTACGAGATCGAATGTGAGTTGGGTAGGCTTGGCAAAGGCCCTTTGCTCGACACTTAGCGCTGCGGCCGCAATTCCTCCCTCGAATGTAGCTTGGATCGAGTAGCTTCCTGTATTGAGCGTGGGCAATCTGGCCACGCCGTCGGAGTCGGTCAGAACCGTAAGTCCGGTTTGTGGCAAGGTTCGTCCAAAGACTGAGACCTTGGCTCCTTTTACCGGTTTACCCTGCTTTTCGACCACAATCGTGATTTTTTGCGAAGACTTCACGGGTGGGTCGCCCTGAACCTCGTGGCAGTCGCAAAATCCGACCCCCACCAGCAGTAGCCAGCAAACTACAAGTCTCAGTTTCATCGATCGGTGCTCACGCTGAGGATTCTTACGAGATACTTTACACCCAGAGACATTCTGAATAGCCTTACATTTCACGTCCGATCTTTCTGAATAGCCTTACATTTCACGTCCGATCTTTTTGCCGATCTCAGTTGCGAGGTTCCAATGATTTCGCGTGCACGCCGTTGTTTTCTGGTTGGATTGCTATTCCTCTCACTGACGCCACTTTCTCCGGCCCAGGAACCCGCCATCAAGCCCAACGATGCCCTGATCCTGGAGAACATTCCGCCGATTCCCGCCAGCATTGCGGAGAAAGCGGCAAAGTACACGGACTATCGCACGGCGACGATGTACGGCTGGCATCCGATGAAGAGCGAGATCCTGATCGGCACGCGCTTTGCCGACACGGTCCAGGTGCATCAGGTCGCAACCCCAGGCGGTGCGCGCACGCAGATGACGTTCTTCGGCGATCGCGTCACTGATGCCAGCTATCAGCCGCACAAGGGCGATTTCTTCCTCTTCCGAAAAGACGTCGGCGGAGGCGAGTGGTATCAGATCTTTCGCTTCGATGTGGCCACCGGCGATGTGACGATGCTGACCGACGGCAAATCGCGCAATTCCGAGTTCATCTGGTCGAACAAAGGTGACCGCATCGCCTACGCCGGCACGCTGCGCAATAACGCTGACCTGGATTTTTACCTTATCGATCCGGCGGCCAAGCCGGAGCCGCGAAAACCGCTTACCGAAAATCAGGGTGGCGGATGGCAGGTGCGTGACTGGTCTCCGGATGACCGCATCCTGCTGGCGACCGAGTACATCTCGATCAACGAAAGCCATCTGTGGGCGGTGGACGTCGCTTCCGGCACGAAAAAGCGTCTCACGCCGGAAGGCGAGAAAGTGGCGTATCAGCCTATCGGATTCAGCCGCGATGGCAAAGGCGTATATGTTGCGACCGACAAGGATGGCGAGTTTCAGCGGCTCGCCTACATGGATATGGCGGGCGGCGGGCTGAAGTATCTGAACAACGACCCGTGGGATGTGGAGGAGGCTGCGCTGTCGGAGGATCGGCAGTCGCTGGCTTACGTCGTAAACGAGAACGGACTCAGCACGCTGCATGTGCTCGATCTTAAGACCGGCAAGCCGCGCTCACTACCAAAGCTGCCGACCGGTCAAATTACCGCTCTGCACTGGAGCGAGAACAATCGCGACGTAGCGTTCAGCCTGAACTCGGCGCAATCACCGTCGGACGTGTATTCGGTGGATGTGCAAACCGCGAAGCTCGATCGCTGGACCTACAGCGAGACGGGCGGCGTTCCGTCGCAGAATTTCGTCGAGCCGCTGCTGGTGAAGTGGAAGAGCTTCGATGGGAAAGAGATCTCCGGTTGGCTGTATGCCCCTAAGGTGAAGCCGGCCTCGGGAAAGTACCCAGTCGTGATCAATATTCACGGCGGGCCAGAGGGGCAGTCGCGGCCGGGATTTCTCGGGCGCACAAACTACTGGATTAACGAACTCGGCGTCGTGGTGATTTATCCCAATGTGCGTGGCTCGATCGGATACGGCAAGACATTTTCGCAGCTCGACAACGGGTTCTTGCGCGAAAACACCTACAAGGATATCGGCGCGCTGCTTGACTGGATCGGCCAACAGCCCGATCTCGACTCCCAGCGTGTTATGGTCACCGGCGGCAGCTATGGCGGACACATGACGCTCGCGGTGGCGACGCGCTACAGCAGTCGCGTCGCCTGCTCGGTGGATGTTGTCGGTATTTCGAACCTGGTGACGTTCCTCGAACACACCGAGTCTTATCGGCGCGACCTGCGGCGGGTGGAGTATGGCGACGAGCGCGATCCCAAGATGCGCGCTTACCTGGAGAGCATCGCTCCGATGAATCACGTAAAAGACATTACGAAGCCGATGATGGTGGTTGCGGGTGTGAATGATCCGCGCGTGCCGAAGAGCGAGTCAGACCAGATTGTGAAGTCGCTGGAGGAGAGTGGGACCCCCGTGTGGTACCTGGCGGCGAAAGATGAGGGCCACGGCTTCCAGAAGAAGAAGAATGCGGATTTCCAGTTCTATACGACCGTGCTGTTTATGCGGAGATATTTGCTTGCACAGTGAGGCTAGCAGTTCGCGCCATTGGCACTCACATTTGGTGAGTGCCAATCTTGACAGGGGTAGCCGTGCTTTCTAAAATTGAAGTGCTAGTAGTGTCGAACTTTGACGCACACAAGGTATTGTAGACAAACGATTTAGCGAATCCATATGGGCCAGACTCCCGGAATCGGCAAGCGCGAGCGCGAAATTCTTACCGCTATCGTTGAGACCTATATCTCGACCGGCGAGCCGGTCGGGTCGCGAACATTGGCGCGGAAGAATGCCGAGAGCCTGAGTCCGGCGTCGATTCGCAATGTCATGTCAGATTTGGCGGACGCTGGTTTTCTGGAGCAACCGCACACTTCGGCCGGACGTATACCAACCGCACAGGCGTACCGCTTCTACGCCAACCAGCTTACAGGGGAGGCTAGGCTGTCTCCCGCGGATGAGAGCTTGATCCAAGCCAACCTGCAGGGAATCAGCGACATACAGGAGTTTATGGAACGAACCTCGCATGTCTTGTCGCTGATTTCGCACAGTGTTGGAGTGACAGTCACGTCTTCGCCTGGGCAAGGTCATGCGCTCGAGCACGTGTACTTTCAGCGGCTGGGCGACAAGAAGGTGCTGGCCGTGGTGGTGATGCGAAACGGCGTGGTGCGCGATCGGGTGCTCCGCTTAAGCGACGACTTGAGTGTTGGTGACCTAGAGGTGGCGGCCAATTACATCAACCAGAACTTCCGCGGCTGGGAGATGGGTGCGGTTCGCAACGAGATCGCTCGCCGGCTTCAGCAGGAGCGCGCCGAGTATGACCGGCTGATGCATTCGGTGCAACAACTCTACGCCCAGGGAGCGCTGGGGAGCGAGCCTACGGCGCAGACTGTTTTCGTGGAAGGCGCATCCAACCTGGTAATTACCGAGCAGGACAAGGAGCGGCTGCGCCAGTTGATCGCGACACTGGAAGAAAAACAGCGCATCGTGAACCTACTTTCGGCTTACCTGGACGCGCGACAGGAAGCGGTGCGCGTGGTGGTGGGTCTGGAAGAGGCGGTGCCGCATCTAACCAACTTCGTACTGATTGGAGCGCCGGCGCGGGTGGGCGACGAAGTGATGGGTTCGCTGGCGGTGATTGGTCCAACCCGAATGGATTACGAGCACACCATTACCGCCGTGTCTTATATCGCGCGGCTGTTCGATCAGATCTGGAACGAAACGACGTAGAGACGAATATGGTAGCGGATAAGAAAAACGGAGACGCGACCGGGCTGGACCTGGAGCATGAACTGCCTTCGGCAGAACCGGAAATTGCCGAGGCCCAGGCGAACGCCGAGACGGAATTAGAAGGGCTGCGCGCAGAAAAGGCGAACTATCTCGATCGACTGGCTCGTCTACAGGCGGAGTTCGACAACTACCGCAAGCGGAGCTCGAAGGAGCAGCAGGATTTCCGCGACTATGCATTGGCGGAGGCGCTGAAATCGCTGCTGCCGATCATGGACAGCCTGGACCGCGCGCTAAAGACCAATGCGGCGTCGGTGGAGGATTTTCGCTCGGGCATCGAGCTGATTGATAAACAATTTCACGATGCGCTGGCGAGGCTCGGAGTGGAACCGGTGCCGGCAGCGGGCGAGCTGTTCAATCCGAATCTGCACCAGGCAGTGCAGATGGTAGAGACGGATGAGGTAGAGGACCATCGCGTAATTGACGAGTTGCAGCGCGGGTATCGGATCAAGGACCGGCTGCTGCGTCCAGCGATGGTGAGGGTGGCGAGCAACCCGAAGAAGTAAATCCAAAGGCAACCGCCCGCCGCGGCGGGCGTGGATAACGCGGATCCTTTGGAAATCTTGATTGTCTGCGGAAATCCGCGATTAAACATTTATAGAGGAAATTGTTCTGGCTACGAACGTCAAACGAGACTATTACGAGATCCTGGGGGTGAGCCGCACGGCCACCGACCAGGAGATCAAGAGCGCCTACCGCAAGCTGGCGATGCAGTACCATCCTGACCGCAACCCGGGCAATCCAGAGGCCGAGGAACAATTCAAGGAGTGCAGCGAGGCATACGCGGTACTGGCGGATGCGGAGAAGCGCGCCCGTTACGACCGCTTCGGTCATGCGGGTGTTTCCGGGAACGGCGGCCCGGGGTTCGATCCCTCAACCTTTGTCGACTTTCAGGATATCTTTGGCGACCTGTTCGGCTTCGGCGACATATTCGGGGGCACGCGGAGCGGGCGGCGGTCGCGTGCGCAACGTGGCGCCGACATTCGCGAAGACGTAACACTGCAGTTTGAAGAGGCGGTCTTTGGAGTCACCAAGCAGGTGCAGGTGCGCCGGCTGGAAGAATGCGAAAACTGCCACGGCAGCGGATCGGCTCCGGGTAAACCGCCCGTAACCTGTACCACCTGCCACGGCCAGGGACAGGTGCGGTATCAGCAGAGCTTCTTCACGGTGGCCCGAACCTGCAGCACCTGCCAGGGAACCGGCACGCTGATCGTCGAGCCCTGTTCGAAATGCAACGGACATGGTCGTTTGCGCCAGACGCGCACGGTGACGGTGAAGGTCCCGGCTGGTGTGGAAGACGGCCAGCGCATTCTCTACTCGGGAGAGGGCGAAGCGGGTGTGTTCGGCGGGCCCTCTGGCGATTTGTATGTCGTGCTCCACTGCCACGAGCACGAGTTTTTCGCGCGTGACGGACGGAACCTGCACTGTGTGGTTCCAATCTCGGTTGCACAAGCGGCACTTGGGACGGAAATCTCGGTGTCCACTTTGGAAGGCGAGCAGAGGTTGAGAATTCCCGAAGGAACACAGTCGGGAGCGACATTCAAGATCCGCGGCAAAGGTGTTCCGGAGTTGAATGGCCGCGGTCGCGGCGACCTGGTGGTGCAGGTGAAGGTGCAGACACCCACCAAGCTCACGAAGCACCAGAGGGAATTGCTCGAACAGTTACAGCAGACGCTGTCTGTCGAGAACAAGCCCGTGAGTCGCACGCTGCTGGGCAAAGTGCGGGAGATGTTCAGCTAGGCACCCGCATCGCAGACGAATTTCCTTGGACAACTGGTTTCGCATCTACGCGTGGTTCCTGCTGGCGGTAACTGCGCTGCCTGCGCTTGCGCGTCTGGCCAAGCCGCGCGAATTGGCGCAGATTATGTTGTTCCGTTATCAGAACCCAAGGCGACGCAAGCGAGCGCGCATCGGTGGTGCGGTTTACCTGGCGCTGTCGCTCGTGGCCGTCCCATTCCTGTGGCTTTCACCGTCGCATCAGCAGCGATGGCTGCTTCTTGCGCTGCTGGTCGGGGGCGTCTCGGCGGTCGAATTTATGCTGAACAGCCGGGCACTGGTGGAAGATCAACTGGCGAAACAGAACCGCTACTTCGGAGGCATGTATGCTTCTATCGCAATCGCTGTCGCGCTTTGGCTGCTGACCCGATGACCCGCCGCCGCTGGATCGCCGACGAAACTAGCTCTGGCAACCGTGCCGCGCTTACCGGTGCGCACGCTGCCCATCTTTCGCGAACCCTGCGCGTAACAGTAGGGCAGGAGTTTGAAATTGTCTGCGGCGACAGTGTGCGGATGGGCACGGTGACCGGCGTGCTCGCTGATCGCGTGGAGTTTCAGCTTGGCGCAGAAGTTACTGCAGCTTTGCAAACCCCAGTAGCCCTTGTGCTGGCAATTTTCAAGTTTGAGCGCATGGAGTGGGCCATCGAGAAGTGCACCGAATTGGGTGTCACCACGATTCTTCCTGTGATTGCGCGTCGCACGGACAAGTATCTTGCCCAGGGTGCCGAAAAGCGGGCGGAACGCTGGCGACGGATTGCGCGTGCGGCGTCGGAACAATCACGTCGGGCGAGCGTGCCAGAAATCGGCGATCCCGTAAAGTTGGCCGAAGCATTGAATACGGATGTCGGCTTGCGCATCGTGCTGACGGAAACCGAACACGAGGCGCAGCTGAGCACCAGGTTGCAGCAGCGTGTAAAAGGACAGTCGCTCGCCATTGCGGTCGGTCCCGAAGGTGGATGGGCCTCAGATGAACTGCTGTCGTTTGAAAAGACAGGCTGGCTCTCGGCTTCGCTGGGCCCAACGATTCTTCGGGCTGAGACAGCCGCTATTGCTGCGCTGGTGATAGCTCGGGCGACTCTCTGCTAACTCGATGTTTCGCAGCGGCCGTGTGAATCACATCTGGGTAACTCCACAACGGCTACTGGAAACCTCACCGGTTGGTCGCGCCGCCGGTTTGGTAACTGCCCAATGGATGATGGGAAATAGCGCCAGCTTCTCAGCACCCTGACCCACAGCGCATGCCGTGCTGACACGGAACTCCCCAGTCGACTCTGGGCTGATTCAGTACCGGATTACGAAAAAATCGATCCGACCGGCGCAGGTAAGGAAACAAGTCGGCAATCCAACCGGTGGCTACCGTATCGCCGTAGACGGGCTTTGGTTTGTAAATGGCTTTCCAAAAGTCAGGGTCGGGCTTGCCTTCCACTGTTGCAACGAACTCTCGCAGAATTGGCTGAAGCCGCGAGACCCACCACTCCAACTCGTAGGTAGCCAGAACTTCAACCCGTTCCTGCATGCGTCGCCAATCTTCTGGCGTACCGGTTACGGTAATCTCCGGAATGCCGCAGATACAAACCATTTCGTACCGGAAGTACCGTTCGTAAGCATCCATGATCGCCACTTCGCTGGCAGTGCGTATCGCAGGAGACGTGGTGGAGAAATCGCATATCAGGGTTTCATGCAGCACCGGATCGGAAGCCTCTCGAATCAGGGAGGAGAATGTTTGGATGAACTGTGGCCAGAGTTCTTGGCTGATTGCCGTTACCTCAAGCTGAAGGGCTTTGCGCCCCGCGTGACGTACAAGCCGTTTGCGCAAAGCTTCGGCGTTTTGGTGAATATGATGGGCAAAACCTTGCGAGATAACCAGCCATACGGCATCCGGCGATAAGATCAAGGGCCGGTGCTGCGCAAACGCTACATGCACCGCTTCAATCAAGGGATGGACGAATTGATGTTCGTAGTGGCTGGGTTGGCCCCGCCCGCTTAGGACATCCTCAAAGTCTTCCTGTGGCTTCGCGTCGGGAGTGTCCAGGTATTCAACTGAACGACCAAGTCTTTCCGAGACGATTGCAGGCCTGTCGCCGTCCGGCATGGCGATAATCGCTTCGCCCCCGACCGAAGTACCAGGCAGTCTGCAAGACGACATTCTCGCAAGGCTGCCGGCAGGGGCTACCGCGTCTACTTTGACTGACGTCCCGTAATTCTGTTTCCTGCGAAAGAGTTCCGAAACGCCCATGAGCCTTCCTTTCTGCCACCGACGTGGTTTGTATCTTAACCCCAGCACCTTGCCGTAGTTGTACTTCTTTGCTACGCGGGATTTTGATGCGGTTTTCCACGGATTATCCGCGGCTTCCACATGAATCCACAGCAATTGGCCTTGTATCGTGGCTGGGAACGGCGGATAATTGCTTTCGCCTTTTCTTCGTACTCAAAGGGAGCGAGTAACATGTCCTGGCAGCCACGGGACTTGACGCTAAGCAAAGCGCAACAGCAAGCCGTTCAGCACGGTCAGGGACCCATGCTCGTCGTTGCCGGTGCGGGCACTGGCAAAACTACGGTGCTGGCGAGCCGGATCGTGCGGCTGATCGAAGACGGCTTGGCCAAGCCCTCCGAGATTCTGGCGGTCACGTACACGCGAAATTCTGCACGTGACTTGCTGAAGCGCGTGGCACGCCTCTGGAAGGGAAGCGATGCTGCCGAAAGCGTCCGCCGGGCAGCTGACACCGGCCTCCAGGTGGGAACGTTTCATGCCTACTGCTATTCACTGCTGCGCTCGGCGGGCCAGCGATTTGAGCTTCTCGAGGAACCTGATCTGTATGCCCTGCTGCGGCGTCGCATTGACGATCTTAAGCTGCGTTATTACGTGAAGGCAGCAAGTCCAGGACAGTTTCTGCTTGGCTTGAACGGCTTCTTCAAACGCTGTCACGACGAACTGCGAACTCCCGAAGATTACGATGAATACCTCAGGAAGCTGGAGGCGAAAAGAATTTCACTGCCGCGTGTCACCGGAAGCAAGCTCGCCGAAGGCATGCCGGAAGAGGAGATTCTCGGCAGGTGTCGCGAAATTGCGCGAGTGTTTCGCTATGTGGAACAGATGCTGGCAGCGGAGAATCTGGGTACCTACAGCCACGTCATTACCCGGGCCGTGCAACTACTGGCGAACCCGGCGAAGCGGGTGCACCTGCAGCAGGCGCGACAAGGTGCCAAATTCGTGCTGATTGACGAGTTCCAGGATTCCAACGTGGCGCAGATCGAACTGGCGCGACTGCTTGCGGGGAAAACGGCGAACGTCTTCGCCGTCGGCGATCCGGACCAGGCAATCTACCGCTTTCGCGGAGCCACCGCCGGCACCTTCGATCACTTTCTGCGCACCTTCGGAGTTGATACGGTCAAGCGAGTCACCATGGCCGAGAATCGCCGCTCGACCCAGCCGGTACTGAAAGCGGCATATCAGGTCATCTCGCAAAATCCCGAGATCACCAGCGTTGAGCTGCCGGGGGGTGAGAAATGGAAGCGAGTTGCGCTCGAGCACAAGCGGACATCGAAAGAGCCGTCAGCGGTCTCGCCGGTGCTTGTGCGCGCCTGGGAGAGTATCGGTGCAGAAGCCTCGTTCGTGGGTAGCGAGATTCAGAGATTGCACCGAAGCGAGCGGCGTTCCTGGCGGCATTTCGCTGTCCTGTATCGCACCCACAGACACCGGAATGAGTTGGTGCAGGAATTCCTGAAGCGCGGAATTCCGTTCAACGTGACCGGGCTTGACCTGCTCGACACTCCGGATGTGCGCGATCTGCTGGCGGCAGTGCAGGCTATCGTCGGAAACGATCCGGTAGCCTTGCTTCGCGTGGCCGCTTTGCCAAAGTTCAACGTCAGAGGTGAAGAGCTGCGTAATAGGCTGGCCCTGGTCGACGAACCTCCGAATCTCGAAGCAGTGCTCGAGACGGTAGCGGGCGGAGAAGAGGTCCTGACCGCACTGGCTGAGGCCCGCCATGATGTCCGGCGCTTGCAAAATAAAGCGCTGGCCGCGTGCGGTATCGCGCAGAAATATTTTGAAATTACCCCCTCACCACATAGTGCGGCATTTACGGAGTTCGTCCAGGCATGGGGCCGCAAGCCAAAGCAGGTTTGCGGCGACGGCACGTTGAACGAGTTTCTCCAGTACCTCGACTGGTTTTTGGAGGCAGAGGGCAGCCTCTGCGCTCCGGAAGCCAATAGTGACGACACTCCGGCGCCGCTGCAAATGGAAGTTGGGCAGCTCAATCTCGAACAGGAGCATGAGGACCAGGTTCAGCTCGTGACAGTTCACTCCGCCAAGGGACTGGAGTTTCCTGTCGTGTTCGTGCTGCGCGGGACGAAACCATGGTTTCCGGTGAAATACCGTGAGGACCTGGTGGAGTTCCCTGACGAATTGCGCGATCCCGATTCACGACAGCCCTATCCGCCCAAGGAAGTTCACTGCCAGGAGGAGCGACGGCTGTTTTATGTTGCTGTCACCCGCGCGGAAGATCGGTTGGTCCTGTGCGGAAGGAAGGGAACCGGGAAAGAGAAAACCCCACCGGGGTATTTGCGAGAGTTGGTGAGTGGCTGCGCCAGATCGGGATTTGTTTCGTTCGCTGTCATCGCGGAGCAGCAATCCATGCTCGATATCCATGCTGGCAGGAAGGAGGCGGCGCGAATTATCGAGTGGGTGTACATGCCGCCATTGGAGCAGACCAAGGCTAAGAAGCTGAGCGCCGGAGCGATCGAGACCTACAAGCGTTGCCCGCTCAGTTACAAGCTGTCGTGGGAATGGAAGCTCCCGGAGGAGCCATCGGCCAATCCGCAATTTGGCTCGGCGATGCACTTGGCATTGCTGGCTTATTTTGACAGCGTCAGCAAAGGCCGTGCGATGCAGTTCGAGGAAGTCGTGCAGTTCTTCCTCCAGGAATTCCACAAGGCGAAAATTGCAGACCCGGTCCAGCGGCGGCTGTACGAGCGCGACGGCGAAGAACAACTAAGAAGGTTCTTGGAGTCGCCTGCCGCAAAGCCGCAAGGCAGAGTAGCCATGCTGGAGCATTGGTTCAAACACGATGTCGACGGGACAAAGATCGTTGGCCGCATCGATCGGGTCGATGCGGACGACGATGGCTATGTCATCGTCGATTACAAGACCGGCAAGCCGAAGTCTCAAGAGTTTGCCGATGAGAGTTTGCAACTCTCGATCTATGCCCTGGCGATGGGCAAGGAGAAACCGGTCAAGCGGCTGGTCTTTCAGAATCTGCAGGACAACACTACCGTAACGTCCATGCGCTCGCCGGAGGAATTGCGGCAAACTGAAACCGAAATCGTAAGCGTAGCAGCAGGAATTGCGGCGGGCGATTTCGCAGCCAAGCCTGGGAGTCACTGCGCCTGGTGCGGATATCGCGGGATTTGTCCTGAGGTGGAGACCCAATTGCCGATACAGGCGAAGAACAAATAGAGCCGCGGAGTGATTCACAAAAACTTAGGGGACGCTTGCGCGTCCCCTTTGTGTTTGGCCTGAAGAAGAGTTACTTCTTTTTCTTCTTCGCGGCCTTCTTTGCGGGTTTAGCCTTTTTCTTGGTTGCCATGTTTCTATTCTCCCTTTCCGTTTTCACGGAACCATTGCGATATCACATCATCGCAATTTGTTCTTTGTATAGAGTCATCGAAAAGAATAGTCAAGCAAAAAAAGCGCGGGCGGTTGCGCAATTCGATGACGCAAACCTAGCTCATCTTCGATTCGACCTCGGCTTTCTTCCGCGTGCGATCGCAGATTTTCGAATCACTTCAAAACACATGCGTGAAACCAGCATGAACACTGGCGATTCGTACACTCGCCAAAATCGTGCGAAGCAAGCGAGCATTCGTGGACTTCAGTTCTGCGCCAGCAGCGATCAAATTCTAAGAAGGTGAGGGCCGGATTTTTTTTTGTGTGGTGACGGAAATTTCACCGCAAAAGCTCGTTGCTGGGGCGGAACGAAGCGGTATCGGCCGGTTTGCTTTGGTGACGATTGCCTTCGAGTCCCGGGAACTCTACTTCAGCAGGCGCAGGAGGGCTCCGCTCAGTCCGTCGTGCCAGGCGTGCGCGATCATCCCGGGACGGAGGCTCTTGCGCCACCACGCCAGCAGTCCGAACAGTAAGCCAAAGATGCCGATGAGCAGCATGCGCTGGCTGCCTTCGTACCCGTGGGCTGCCCCGAAGACGATTGCAGAGGCGATAACTCCGGCGAGCGTCGAGCGCGCCATGATGCCGAACTGCCGCTGGAGGTAACCGCGGAAGATGATTTCTTCGCAAATACCGGCCGTGATGCTGAGGCAGCACCAAACCAGCAGCTCGAGCGTGGTGGAGGGTACCAGAAATCCAAGTTGATGGCGCAGACTGTCAATCTTGCCTCCCGCGTCGAGATGCATGAGCTTCGCTCCCGCGCCGAGCACCGTCATCGACACCAACCAGAAACCTGCGGCGACAATCACGTCTTTGAGAAACGCCTCAACATCGTTCCAGCGCCCGCCGATCAGCTCGCGCAGAGAAGTTCGTTTGCGCACGCCCAGGTAGACGAAGCCGGTGAGCAGCCACTCCCAGCCCATGGTCCATAAATACTGCCGCAGCTTGTGGTGGCCGGCGGCCGGGTGAATGCCGCGCGCTCCTCCCAGCGAGGCCCCCATCACCACGAACAAGACCATGGCGGTGTGCCACAGGGGAGCCATCAAGCGGCCGGTCTGGCGAATCTGTGAGGCGGTCAAGGTGCGGTTGGATGAGTCGGGCAGCAACCTGACTCCATCTTATAATGTTCGGTTTGCATCTAGTGGGTAGGAGCAAGAGTATGGCTCTCATGGAAGAAGTCGTCATCGTATCGGCTGTGCGAACGCCGATTGGCAGGTTTCAGGGATCGTTGTCGGAAGTCTCAGCGCCGCAACTGGGCGCGATCGTGGTGCGAGAGGCTGTGAAACGCGCGGGCGTCGATCCGGCGCAAGTCTCGGAATGCATCATGGGTAACGTGGTTGGCGCTGGACTGGGTCAGAATCCGGCGCGGCAGGCCGCGCTGAGCGGAGGACTGACCTCGGCTGTTGCTGCCATGACCATCAACAAGGTGTGTGGCTCCGGTCTGAAAGCCGTCGCTCTCGGGCAGCAGGCTATTCAAACCGGCAACTCTGACATTGTGGTAGCCGGCGGCATGGAGAGTATGACCAACGCTCCCTACCTGCTGCCCCAGGCACGCAAGGGATACCGGCTCGGCGATGGCAAGCTGATCGACTCGGTGGTACACGATGGCCTCTGGGACGTTTACAACGACTACCACATGGGTACTACGGGCGAGAACGTTGCTGAGAAATACAAAATCTCGCGCGAAGAGCAGGATGAATACGCGTTGAACTCGCACAGGAGGGCGGTTTCGGCGATCAAAGAGTGCCGCTTCAAAGACCAGATTGTTCCCGTCGAATTGCCGGCGAAGAAAAAAGGTGCGCCTCCGCAGTTCTTCAGCATTGACGAATCGCCTCGCGAAGACACTAGCCTTGAGGTCCTGCGCAGCCTGAAACCGGCATTCAAGAAAGACGGCACGGTCACCGCCGGGAATGCCCCGGGCGTCAACGATGGTGGCGCTGCCGTGGTGTTGATGTCGGCGTCCAAGGCGAAAGAACTGGGATTGAAACCGATGGCCCGAATCGTAGCGCAGGCCACCAGCGGGCTCGATCCTGCCTGGGTGATGATGACTCCGGTAGAAACCGTTCGCCAGCTCTGGAAGAAAACAGGTTGGAAGAACGACGACGTCGACCTGTACGAGATCAATGAAGCGTTCTCTGTTGCTGCCATTGCCGTCACCCGGGAGCTGGGACTCGACCTCAGCAAGGTCAATGTGAACGGCGGCGCGGTTGCGCTCGGACATCCGATCGGCGCCACCGGAGCGCGCATCCTCACCACGCTGCTGTACGAGATGGTCCGGCGCGACGTGCATAAGGGCATTGCGGCGCTCTGCCTGGGCGGCGGGAATGCCGTGGGGCTGGCGGTGGAGCGGTAAGACTGTCATGCTCGTGGCGCGGAGGTGAGCGAGCATGGGCCCGTCAGCGGGAGGCTGGCGGCGGCGCCTTCTCATATCAGGGTTCGCACTCACTCTGCTCGCCACGCTAGGCGTCACCTATGAACAGATCGGTCGTTGGCAGGACAGTCAGCACCGATTCAGAGTGGGTCGGGCGGTCGATATCGGCGGCCGTACCCTCAACATCGACTGTGGCGGGTCAGGCGCTCCAGCCGTAATCCTCGAAGCCGGCGGCGGCGGTCACGGCGGCTATGGCTGGAAGACAGTGCAGTCGGGTATCGCTCAGTTCACGACAGTGTGCTGGTATGACCGTGCTGGGGAAGGATGGAGCGACCCTGCGCCCATTGCCCGCAGCAGCGCTTCCGTTGTGCACGATTTACATGAACTCCTGCGGCGAGCTCCGGTAGAGGGTCCTTACGTCCTGGTTGGCCACTCCATCGGGGGAGAGTACGTGCGCGTCTTTGCGGCTCAGTATCCATCGGAGGTGGCCGGCGTCGTGCTTGTCGATTCGACGCATCCCGATCAAGATGAGCCGCCTTTCTTGCGCTCCCGCATCAACCAGGTCCCCATATTTGTTCGCAGGCTGCTGTGCGCTGCCGTACCAATGGCGGAAAGGTTTGGCTTGGTGCGGCTGCTCATGATCAAGCTGTCGGCAGAAACACCACCTCCCGTTTCGTCACAGCAGAATGCAGCAGCAATGCAGGTCATGCACAATCAGCGAGTCAAAGCGTTTGAAGCGGAGACTGCGCAAGAATGCGCGGCCACGGCCGGCGGCTCAATCTTGCCCGAAAAAGGTAGCGGCAATCCTGAATTGGATGCGGCGGCACGGAACTCGTGGAGTTTGGGTGATCGCCCGCTCGTGGTTCTCACGGCAGGACGATACTGGAAGCCGGACGATCCTGTCGCCGCGCAGCAAGCCGCAGCTTTTCACGATATCTGGGTTTATCAGCTACAAGCCGAACTCGCGCGTCTTTCGACCAGAGGCAAACAAATCGTGGTTGATGGAAGTGACCACGGGATTCCACAACAGGCCCCTGAAGCCGTAGTGGAAGCTGTGCACGAGGTCGTGGTTGAGGTGCAGAAATCCGTGGAAAAGTGAGATTGAAACGCTCTCACCGATCTGTGAGGGGATCGGGGAACTGTAGGTCCTTCGACTCGATCGCCCCCCGCCTCAGGCGACCTCGCTTCGGATTTCGGCTGCGGGCCCGCATTAGGCCTCAATTTACAAATCGTTACACAGATCGGGGAGCTAACTAGAACCCATTCTCGTATCCAATGGGTGAGTGATGCGCCGCTGCAATGAGCGAAGCATCCAATAAAGCAATGAGTTCCACTACGGACCCTGCTGTGCAGACACAGAACGTCACCCGTTTCTATCCGATGGGCGACAGCCTGATTCGCGCCGTGGACGGCGTTTCCCTTGGCATCGAACCCGGCGAGTTCGTGGCGCTGTTAGGCCAGTCGGGCTCGGGCAAATCAACTTTGCTGAATCTGATCGCCGGTCTCGACCGTCCCACATCCGGCTCGGTGCTCGTACATAACCGCGATCTGGGGAAAATGACCTCGGAGGAGCTGGCTCGCTATCGCCGTAATGATGTTGGAATGGTGTTTCAGGCATTCCATCTCATTCCGTCGATGACCATTACGGACAACGTTGAGCTGCCCATGCGTTTCGCCGAGGTGGATCGCGACGAACGTGCGCAGCGCAGCCGCGAGTCCCTTGAGCGTGTGGGTTTGGGCAAGCGGCTCGACCATCGGCCGTCGCAGCTTTCCGGTGGAGAGCAGCAGCGAGTGTCGCTGGCGCGAGCACTGGTGAACCGTCCTCGGCTGCTGCTGGCGGATGAGCCTACGGGTAACCTCGACAGCCGCACGGGCGAAGACATTCTCAACCTGATTCGCGACATCAGCCTCTCGATGGGCATGACGGTCATCATGGTGACGCACGAACGCCTCCTGGCTGAACGTTTTGCTCAGCGCTTTATCTTTCTGGCCGACGGCAAACTGGTGAGCGAGGAGGTGCGGGCATGACCGGCTACGACCTTCTCGACCTTGCAGTTCGCAATCTTCGGCAGTCGAAGCTGCGCAATGGTCTTACTACGATTGGTATCTCAGTCGGCGTGGCGTCGTTGGTTGCCATGCTCTCGCTCGGTGTGGGCTTGCAACAATTGGCCACGCGTCGTCTGGCAGGATCGGGCCTATTCGACACCGTATTCGTAAGCTCGCGCCAGGATTTTCGCGGGTTTGATCGTCAAGACGACGCCAAGACGCCGCATCCGGAGCAGGCGCCAGTGCTGGACGAAGCGGCTCGCACCAAAATCACGCACCTAGCCAACGTTACCGAAGTCGAACCTGAAATTCGCGTGATGGGTGAGGTGATCGAAAACGGCGAAACCCACTTCGGGTTCGTGACTGGGTTACCCATGTCGGCGCGCGAGAACGAAGCCTTCGACAACATGAAAGGCAAGTTCTTCTCTAACGACAACGCCGACGAAGCCATCCTGCTGATGGATTTTGCTAAGGAACTGGAGCCCAAAAATCCGACCAGCTTGATTGGTAAACAGATCATGCTGCGCTACGGCGAGCGGCAGGCACTGGCGCAGGAGCAAGGCGAGCAAGCTCCTGTCGTAGGCGGAAACAGCGCCGGCAGTAGCGGTGACGACTACGGATTTTCCGTCGTGCGCAAACAGCAGCCGCTTCGTGTCGTCGGCATCATTGATCAGGAGCCCTATGGAGGCATGCGAACCGTCTCACGTGGACGTATCTTCTTGCCCGTGAAAACCACCGAGCGCTTAAACATGGCGCAGTTCAGCGATATGCGCAGTTCGCTTCGCGGCGCCAGCGGCAAGACGTACATGACGCTTACCGTTCGCGTGAAAGACCCCGCCAAAGTACAAGGCGTGCAGGATGCGATCAATCAGATGAACTTCCGTACGTTCTCCGTGCTTGACGCCACCAAAAGCTTGCGCCGCTTTTTCACCGTTCTGGATCTGTTTCTGGGCATATTCGGTTCGCTCGCCCTGGCGGTGGCAACGCTGGCCATCATCAATACGCTGGTCATGGCGGTGCTGGAGCGTCGCCGCGAAATTGGAGTGATGAAGGCCATAGGCGCCAGCGACCAGGATGTAAAGAAGCTTTTTTTCACCGAAGCAGGCGCCATGGGATTTCTTGGCGGACTTCTAGGCATTGTTCTGGGCTTAGGAATAGGCAAGGCCATCAATTTCGGTACAGCAATCTATCTGCATCGCCGACAACTGCCAGCCGAACCGGTTTGGATTATGCCGCTTTGGCTGGTCGGTGCGGCCATCGCGTTCTCGATCGTGGTGAGCTTGGTGGCAGGACTCTATCCTGCAAGCCGGGCGGCGCGTCTCGATCCGGTGCAGACGCTAAAGTATGAGTGATGAGATTTAGGCCCCCTTTTTTACAAGTGTGCGTCGGCCTGCTGGTTGGACTACTCGCATTCACGTTTGCTCCCATTGCCCATGCCCAGGGCCGTGCCGAGTGCGCTACTTTCCCATCTACCATCCTCAGCCGGAATGTCCGCTATTGCGCGTACTTGCCGGCGAGCTTCGATACCGATAAATCGAAGCACTATCCGGTTCTGTATTACCTGCACGGTCTCGGCGACAACGAACAGTCGCTGCTGAACACCGGCGGCTGGGACCTCATTGAGGATCTGCGACGCACGGGCAAGGTAGGGGAATTCGTGATCCTGGCTCCCGGTGCCGGACATACTTTCTTTCTCAACGCTGCCGACGGCAAAATTCGCTACGAAGACTTCCTGCTGCACGAGTTCATGCCGCAGATGGAGAAGAAGTATCGGGCAGATGCCTCAGTGGGCCATCGCGGAATAACCGGAGTCTCAATGGGTGGCTTCGGCGCTTTGCACCTGGCTTTCAAGTATCCGCAACAGTTCACTGCAGTGAGTGCGCAGATGCCGGCACTCTTTGCGGAAATTCCAGCCAATTTCTCAATGGGTGGTGGAGCGGGATCACCGGGCTCGATGATGGGGGATGTGTTTGGCAACCCTTTCAACCGGGCTTACTTCGAGCGCAATAACGTTTTCTATTACGCCCGCACCACCCCGGCTGCCCAGCTAAAGCACCTGCGCATCTATTTCGACGTGGGCAACAATGATGACTACGGCTTCGAGCAAGGCGGGGAAAAGCTGCACCAACTGCTTGACTCGCGCGGCGTGCCCAACGAATTTCACATCTATCCGGGACGCCACGATCCACAATATGTGATGCGCCACTTTGGCGATGTGATCCAGTTCCAGTGGAAGGCGATCGGCAAGTAAGCGGGTTTGGAGCACTCTCGAAAAGGAATCTCGATTTTTGCTCCAACGGGTGGAGCACTGCTTCATTCAGCGGTGCATTTCCTCTCCTCGGTTTCACGTTCGGCTTTAGTCGCTGAGGTAGACCAAAATGCATTTACCTCAGGCGCTAAAGCGCATCAACATACAGAACACTGAACTATGGACGCCTAAAGGCGTCCCCCACCCAACTTCGCTTCTACAAAGAGTTAAATGTTACCGCCAATCCTGAGCGCAAACAACAAGGCAGACCGCCTATCTGCGATCTGCCTCCTAACAAACTTGACTTCTAACTAGCTCTACTGCGCCCAGTGAAACATCATGGAGTCAGGCGTTACGACGTCCACGCGCCGGTTCTCCTGGAAGCACTTTTCGTCTGTCCGCTCGCAGGTCTGATAGAGCTTGCCCCAGCCGGTGGCGTATTCAACGCGCGATGCATCGACCCCACCCTTGACAAGCTGCGCCTTTGTCCACTGCGCACGGTGGTAGGACAGCACCAGGTTGTAAACAACATCGCCGCGCGGGTCGGCGTAGCCTTGAATCCACATCTTGCCGTCGGGATTCTGCTTCAGGTAGACCGCATTGGCGTCAAGGGTCTGGGGATTAATGATCCTGTTGTAGATGTCGAACGGGAAAAACAATTCTTTGACATTTCCCCCGAAAGACTGCGGCTGGTCATTCGACTGCGCGGCAGCCATCGGAACCATCACGCCCAGCGCAATCGTCAGGCAGAGTACGAAATGGACGGCAAAAGAAATATTCCTGCAAGGCAAAATCTTTCCCATGGTGCTTGTCCTCGTTTTAGGGTTGGAAGCGGGATCCGCGCACAACTCGCCTCAAGAATAGAACCCCAAAGCTTTTCTCGCCAGTTAAAAACCGATGAACAGCCGTGCCGAAGTGACCTCTGGGCATAGTGCTCTGTTCGCGGAACTTTCATCATGTATTAACAACTCCGTAATATTGAAACCCTACGATCTCCCCTGAACGTGTAAATCAGGCGTGGTGTTTTTCGGGGTTCCACCCACGTTCTCGCATTTGTTTGCGGTTCATCGTGCCACCGATCTCAGGAGAGAAGATGAAGCTGATCAAAGTTCTATCCCTGTCTCTAATCGTCGGGATGACGGCCAGCGCATTCGCGCAGAGTACCTCGTCCGAACTGAGAGAATTAAAAGACGCCATTGCGGCGCAACAGCAGCAGATTCAGCAACTTCAACAGCAGGTGCAGTCGCGTGACGCGGCCATCCAGCAGTTGCAACAGCAGGTTGGCCAGGCACAGTCGGCTGCTCAGGCAGCACAATCAACCGCCAATGCTGCGGTTCCCAAGGCCGAAGAGTTAGACAAGCAGTACGTCGATCCACTCCAGCATGAGGTGACGGACCTCAAGGCAACTACGGCTAATACCGTCGAAGGTTTGCAGGAGACCCAGAAGCGCGTAAGCGATCTCGAGAGCCCGCTCGCGATCCATTACAAGGGAATCACGCTTACTCCGGGTGGCTTCTTCGCGGCTGAAACTGTGTGGCGTCCGAAAGCCACCTTCGGCGATATCAACACCCAGCTCAATGGCATTCCGTTCTCCGGAGCGGCGCAAGCGCGCTTCTCGGAGTTCTACGGGTCCGGCCGGCAGTCGCGTATTTCGCTGCTGGCGCAAGGTAAGCTGAGCAACATGATCCTTACCGGCTACTACGAGACAGACTTTCTGGGAGCCGGCGTGACTTCCAACAACAATCAGAGTAATAGCTATGTGCTGCGTCAACGCCAGTTCTGGGGCCAGACTGCCTTGAATAACGGCTGGACCTTTACCGGCGGCCAGGTGTGGAGCTTGGTGACGGAAACCAAGAAAGGTTTGGATAATCGCACCGAAGCCTTGCCGATGACGATTGATCCGCAGTACACGGTGGGCTTCAGTTGGGCGCGGCAGTACGCTTTCCGCGCGGTCAAGAACTTCAGTAATAAATGGTGGTTGGGTATGTCGGTGGAAAACTCTCAGGAACTGCTGACGGCTTCCGGCGTGCAGACCTTTACCCCGGTTTGTCCCAACGGATCAACCTTGGTGTCGTCTTCCACTAGCCCGACAGGATTCACCACAACCTGTGCCGGTTTCAACAACTTCGTGATCGGCGGCCCGGGCAACCTGGGCGGCCTGTACAACAACCAGGCCAACTACTCCTCCAACGTCGGACCGGACATCATCGCTAAGGTTGCGTTCGAGCCGGGATTCGGGCATTACGAGGTCTTCGGCATCGCCAGCCCATTCCGTGGCCGCATCTATCCCAATGCCTCGGCAGTGGATCCGATTACAGGGCTGCCGAAGCCGTCAGCGGCGGGAGCGTACAACAACACCGTCTGGGGCGGCGGCTGGGGCGCCAACGCGCGCTGGCTGTTCTTCCAGAAGCGCATCGAAGTGGGTGTGCACGGACTGGGTGGCAAGGGGGTAGGCCGCTATAGTACCGCTACACTGCCTGACCTTACTGTTAACCCCGCCGGTCAATTGAAAACACTCCAAAATTACACGGTGCTCGCGACCCTCGAATGGCACTCGCCCAAGTGGGATATTTACGGCTACGGCGGCGGCGAATATGCGGGCAAAACCTGGTACGGCACCAAGCCGGGGGGCTTCGGTCCGGTCGGCTACGGCTCGCCCCTCTTCAACAACAACGGTTGCGGCACGGAAACGCTGCCGAACAATGCCAATGGCTACGGCCCCGGCGCCCTTGGCAGCTGCGCCGGACAGACTAAGGACCTAGCCGAAGGATCCCTTGGCTTCTGGTACAAACCCTACAACGGTCCCAAAGGGCGGTTGCAGATCGGAGCACAGTATTCTTATCTGGCGCGCAACGCCTGGGTCGGCTATGGCGGGATCTTCCCCAAGCCCCCGGCGGTCATTCCCGGCAAGAGCACGCTCGCTCCGACAGCCATCGAGAACATGTGGTTCACTTCGTTCCGGTATTACCTGCCGTAGCGGGGAAAGTCCGAAGTTCAGCGATTGGGTGGCCAAGAAATCGGCCACCCGTTTTCTTTTGCGACGTGGCGCTTGCTTTCTCTGCGGCAAACAAGTGGTTGGAGTTGATCTGGCCCGATCAAGCACGCCGGGTGGAGCATGCCTTCAGGCATGCGCTTAGGAACCCTAACTAAAGAGCAGCGGCTTGAGCCGCTGGGGTAAGCTTCTCAATGGGCGAAATCATTCGGTCAGACTGTCCCCATGATCATGCGATTCCTGGTTTCCCTCTCAAAAGGCATCATGCTCGCCATCGGCATCACCCTGCCCCAGCCGGAACACGAAAAGGCGGTCGCGCTGATCTGGGTCGCGGCCTTCTTCGTCATGCTCGCCATCATTTTGGGCGTAGGCTGGGCCGTCCTTACGAGCATCTCGCACAGTATGAACTGACCATCCAGAGGTGGACGAAATTACCGCGGCAGTACAGTTCCAGTTGCATGGCGACGGCGACGCTTTTTTGCAGCCAGCGGTGCCAACCGCTGGTTGCGGTCGGAAATTGACCTCAGGCGGCGTAACAAGCCAAAGCTCAACCCCGGAGCCCGGAAAGCACGAGTTTCGCTGCCGCCAGGTCCTCCACCGCTTGTCCCAAGGATTTGAAGACCACTCTGTCCCCGGAGGGCTTTGGCTTCGTGCCAGCGACAATCTCCCCGAGCTCGGCATAAACGGTCGCTCCTGACCTCAGTATCTCGCCCGACTCCACCTTGGCTGCCTCCCGAGAGTCCACGATGACTGCGCCTTGCATGGTTTCGTCATCGACCTCGCGATTCGTCGCGCCCGCCGCTCCCACAGCGTTTACCAGCACGCCCGGTTTCAGCCATGCCCCCTTCAGGATGGGCTCCGATGCGTTCGTCACCGTCACCACCACACCCGCACCGCGAACCGCTTCTTCAGCCGGCATCGAGGTTGCTCCGATTTCCTCCGCAAATGCCCGCGAACGGTCCGCATCGCGGCTCCATACCCGGACCTCGTCGAACTTCTTCACCACGTTCAGGGCCGCGAAATGCGCTCGTGCCTGCACGCCGCTCCCGAGGATCGCCAGCACTCGCGAATTCGGAGGCGCCAGGTGCTTCACCGCGACCGCAGTCACCGCCGCCGTGCGCATTTCGGTGATCAGCCGACCATCCAACACCGCCAGCGGCTCGCCTGTGGTTGCCTTCAGCACAGCGATGATCCCTTGGTGCGTTGGTAGCGCTGTGCCGGCATTTCGCGGATACAACGTGACCAGCTTCGCGCCCATGATGTCGCCGTACACGGCAGGCATCACGCCAAAGAATCCGTGATGCTCGGCTGCGTACAGAATGCTTCGTACCGGCTGCACGACCTTGCCGGCCGACAAGTCAGCCAGCGCGCGCTCCATAGCCGGAATCAGGGTCTCGTATCGCAACACGCGGCCAACATCAGCTTCGTGAATGTAGGGAATTGTCCAACTGCTATGAGTGTGGTGGGTCATCTGGCAGAATGAACAAACATGCTCAAAGTGAAAAAGCTTTCGCCTTATGCAGTGTTGCCCACAGTAGCACATCCCGGAGAGGACATTGGCTACGATCTCTACTCGGCCGAAGACATCACGCTTCCTGCGAGGGGCGCAGCAGGCGTGCACACAGGAATTGCCATCGAGTTTTCACCGCCCGCTGGGGGCATCGTCAAGACCCGCTCAGGCATGGCGAAGAAGCGCCTCATGTGTAATGCAGGCGTCATCGATGCCGGCTATCGCGGCGAAGTCATTGTTCTAATGGAGAACCTCGCTGACGAGCCTTACCAGATCTGTAAAGGCGACAAAATTGGCCAGCTACTCGAGCATCCATTTCTAGCCGTCGATGTGGTGGAGGACGAACTCACCGAAGCCGCTCGCGGCGCGAAGGGGTTCGGCTCCAGCGGCAGTTAAGCCCCACCAGGGTTGGTTATACTTCCCAACAGCTAAACTCACGCCAGCAACTCGGAGCAGCCCACAAGCATGGTCGAGACCATCGGCGAAGAACCCGCGCCAGCAACTGCAGCGGTGAACACACCCGCGCAGGTGCTGTTTGCCAGCCTGGTGGGCACCACCATCGAGTTCTTCGACTTCTACATCTATGCGACCGCCGCCGTGCTGGTGTTTCCGCGCCTGTTCTTTCCCTCATCGGACCCGACCTCCGCGACCCTCGCTTCGCTCGTGACATTTGCCATCGCCTTCCTTGCGCGCCCACTGGGCTCGGCATTCTTCGGACACTTCGGTGACCGCATCGGACGTAAAACCACGCTTGTAGCGGCCCTGCTGACTATGGGTGTTTCGACTGTGGCCATCGGCGCGTTGCCTACGTACGCAAGCATCGGCATTGCCGCGCCGCTTCTACTCGCGCTCTGTCGATTCGGTCAGGGACTTGGCTTGGGTGGTGAGTGGGGAGGCGCTGTGCTGCTCGCCATCGAGAATGCACCGCCCGGCAAGCGCGCGTGGTACGGCATGTTTCCCCAACTTGGCGCACCTGTGGGATTCCTGCTGTCCGGCGGAGTCTTCCTGATGCTCTCGGAAACGCTTACCGACCAGCAATTCTTCTCCTTCGGCTGGCGCATTCCGTTTCTTGCGAGCGCTGTGCTTGTGCTGGTCGGCCTCTATGTTCGCCTGACCATCACCGAGACTCCAGTTTTTCGAGAGGCAGTCGATCGCAGCGAGCGCGTACGAGTCCCCTTGCTCACCGTATTCCGTGAGCATCCGGCAACGCTCCTGGTCGGAACCATGGCGTCACTCGCGACTTTCGTCCTCTTTTACCTGATGACCGTTTTCGCTCTGTCGTGGGGCACGACAACGCTGGGCTATAACCGAGAGCAGTTTCTGCTGATGCAACTGTTCGGCATCGTTTTCTTCGCGTTAGCGATTCCCATCGGAGGCCTGCTCGCTGAACGCGGCCGCCGCTCCACCTTGATCTGGGTGACCTTCGCAATTGGCGCGTTCGGCTTGATCATGGCGCCCCTGTTCGTGGCCGGCAAAGCCGGAGCTCTGCTGATGATGGCCGTAGGCCTCTCGCTGATGGGCTTGACCTACGGGCCACTCGGCACGGTACTCTCCGAGCTGTTTCCCACATCTGTGCGCTACACGGGAAGCTCGCTCGCTTTTAACTTTGCCGGAATTTTTGGCGCCTCCCTCGCCCCCTACTTCGCTACCACCCTCGCCAAGAGCAGAGGTCTACAGTACGTCGGCTATTACCTCTCCACCGTGGCCGGATTAACGCTCATCGGACTATTCGTCGCCCGCGAGACTCGCGATAGCGAGCTGTAAGAAAGCAAAGCCCGGCGCGCAACCATGCGCCAGGCGAAATTCTGCGGAGCTAAGCTCTGACCCTACTGACCTTTGCTGCGCGCCACGAGCCCCACGATTCCGCCAACCAAAAGCAGCAGTGTTCCGGGTTGGGCGTGATTCTCAGCAGTTCTTGTTGATCTCAGTCCACTGGGTAAAAGGCGTGCTCCGGGTCTGCAGCAACAGCCACCCCGCCTCATCGTAATTGATCGCCGAATTCTGCAGTTGATTGAAGCGCAGCTTGCTCGACATTACCTAGCTGGGGTTAATCGTGCCAAGGTTCGTCTCGTTCGCCGGCCGGGTTTGTCCCGGCAATTTGTGCACAACTTATGTGCCATTACGAAAGAGATTGCTCTTCTCGTGCGCCTTTTTGATTCGGTGGTGTAGGCTATATCGTTAAAGAGTAATGAACAATCGGTCCGGGATGGGAGTGGGTGGGGTCAGAAGTGTGTCGTTTTACACTCTGTTCACATGCCTCGAATACTTGCACCTGGCCCCGCGAAGTGAAGTATTACGAGTCGCTGTATGATTTCTTTCGCGCCTAGCTCGAGGCTACGCACATCGACGCAACAAACAGGGTGTGCTGGTGCATTTCGTGGATCGAGCTCTGCTGCCTGAAAGGAAATCAGGTCCTAAACGCATGCTGATTGTTGCTGTCTTGGCGTTCCTCCCGCTCAGCCTCTGTGTGCTGGTGCGCGAGGCGATTCGGCGACGTCGGCCTGACCGCTTCGAGGCGGCCCGCCTCAATCAGCTCAACCAATATCTCTGGAGTCCTCTGCGTTAGTTATGAACGACACCATTCTCGTTACCGGGGCTGCGGGATTTATCGGTTCCAACTTTGTATTGCAATGGCTGGCTGCCGAATCCGCTCTGCTGGTCAACCTCGACGCTCTTACCTACGCCGGCAACGCTGGCAGCCTCATCGACGTCAGCGAACATCCCCGCTACCACTTCGTGCACGGCGACATCAACGACCGCCGGCTCGTCTCATCGCTTCTCGCCGAGCAGCAGCCCTCGGCCATCATTCACTTTGCTGCTGAGAGCCACGTCGACCGCTCTATCCGCGGCCCGGAAGAATTCATCCGCACGAACATTCAGGGTACGTTCGCCCTGCTCGAAGAAGCCAAAGCCTACTGGAAGTCTCTCGCCGAGGAAGACCAGAAGGCCCGCTTCCGTTTTCTCCACGTTTCCACCGACGAAGTTTACGGCTCGCTTGCCGAGCACGATCCTGCCTTCTGTGAGACCACTCCCTACGCGCCTAACAGTCCGTACGCAGCGTCGAAGGCAGCCTCCGATCACCTGGTGCGTGCCTACCACCACACCTACGGACTTCCGACGCTTACAACGAACTGCTCCAACAATTACGGCCCGTTTCAGTTTCCCGAGAAGCTCATTCCGCTGATGATCCACAACGCGTTACGCGGCGAGCCGCTTCCTGTTTACGGCGACGGCCAGAACGTCCGTGACTGGCTCTACGTGGGGGACCACTGTTCAGCAATCCGTTGTGTGCTCCATCGCGGCCGTTGCGGCGAAACCTACAACATCGGAGGCCGCAGCGAGCGCCGCAATCTCGATGTCGTCCGCACGATTTGCGCCGTGCTCGACGAACTTCGCCCTGACTCGCTGCATAAGCCGCACGCCGAGCTCATCACGTTCGTCACCGACCGCCCCGGCCACGATCGCCGCTACGCCATCGATTTCTCCAAGATCGAGCGCGAGCTCGGCTGGCAGCCGCTGGTCAGCTTCGAAAACGGTATCCGCCGCACCGTCGCCTGGTATCTCGATCACTCCGACTGGGTCGCCGCCGTCACCAACGGCAGCTATCGCGACTGGATCGCCACTCACTACGCCAAAGCTGGAGGCGCTCGCTAGCCATGCCGACTGCGCTCAAGGGCATCATTCTCGCCGGCGGCACTGGCACGCGCCTCTATCCGGCCACGCATTGCATCTCCAAGCAGCTTCTGCCCATCTACGACAAGCCGATGATCTACTACCCGCTCAGCGTGCTGATGCTGGCGGGTATTCGTGACGTCCTCATCATCTCCACCCCGCAGGACACGCCGCGCTTCGAGCAGCTTCTCGGCGACGGCTCCCGCTGGGGCATGCATTTCTGCTACACCGTGCAGCCCCGTCCCGAGGGCATCGCGCAGGCCTTTCTCGTTGGCGAGCCATTCATCGGCGGCAGTCCCTGCGCGCTCGTCCTCGGAGACAACATCTTCCACGGACACAACCTCTCCCACATGATGCAGGCCGCGGCCCAGCGTGAGGACGGTGCCACCGTCTTCGCCTATCCCGTCCATGACCCCGAACGCTACGGTGTCATCGAGGTTGACGCCCAGGGGCGCGCCATCAGCCTCGAAGAAAAGCCGAAGCAACCTAAGTCGCGCTTCGCCGTCACCGGCCTCTACTTCTACGACCAGCAGGTCGTCGAGCTGACTCACACGCTGAAGCCTTCGGCCCGCAACGAACTCGAAATCACCGACCTAAACCGCCTCTACCTCGAGCGCGGCCAGCTCCATGCCGAGCTCATGGGACGCGGCATGGCCTGGCTCGACACGGGCACGCACGACTCCCTGCTCGAAGCCGCCGCCTTCATCCAGGTCATCGAGAAGCGCCAGGGACTCAAGGTCGCCTGCCCTGAAGAGATTGCCTATCGCGCCGGATACATAGATGGCGCACAACTCGAGCGCCTCGCCGCCGCTCTCGACAACAGCGGCTACGGAGCCTATTTGCGCGGCGTGCTCCAGTCTCCCGGAGGCCCATGAGCGTCGCCACGCCCACTTGCCCACCCTCGGCTACTCCCGGCTGCCAATGTCCGCCAGCGTCTTCGACGTCCTCGTCTGCCGCGTCATCGTTGCCGCCTCCGGATGGCTTACCATTCAGGGCGCAGTCGCTCTGACCGTTCTTCTTCTCGGCTCGCTGATTGTTTTCTTGTGGATTCACCGTGGCCAAGGTCGCCACTCCGCGTTCTTGTTGGTGTCCAAGCCTCTTGTTTTTTCACGGTGGCAAGGCTGAACGGCTACTGTCCTGGCGGCGAACCCGATCCAGTGCGTTTCAACCTTATGGCGACGAGCTCCGATATACGCCGCGAGCAGCAAGGGATTGCACTCCTCTGTATTGTTCTTGCGGCTGTTTGTGTATATCCACCTTGGGTTGGAGTTATCGCATGGTCGCTGCGGCTGATCTCAACGGGATGGCGGGATCGAAGTTGAGGACACCGTGGGCGCCAATTCACTCGTACTTCGCTCCGTATCTGCCAACGCCACGGTTCTTGGCGTCCCCGCAAAGGTCATCTTCCCGCGCCAGCAGCCAACTCTCAGCAAACCACAGAGCGGATTTCTGACAACCGAGAAAGTCTTTTCTAATCCAAGAATGAGCCTGAAGGGGAAGGGTGCAGGCGGCGAGGAAGGCTCCTTTCGGAAATAGGTTTTTAGAATATATAGCAGTAGCCGGGCGGTGGGAATGTGGGAATCGCGCAG
>Ga0306925_10000008_pt1 | contig 82943 bp, 118 predicted proteins | sample flu12Cox44000176_FD_203755 | JGI IMG/M metagenome (GOLD analysis project Ga0306925, IMG submission 203755) | Lab enrichment of tropical soil microbial communities from Luquillo Experimental Forest, Puerto Rico - flux8day.12C.oxic.44.000.176 (v2)... | ecosystem: Environmental > Terrestrial >... | reverse complement strand
GGCCCGGTGGGACCGGTCTCCGACGGCCCGGTAGGTCCGGTGACGGACGGCCCGGTAGGTCCGGTGACGGACGGCCCGGTGGGACCGGTCTCCGACGGCCCGGTAGGTCCGGTGACGGACGGCCCGGTGGGCCCTGTTGGGCCGGTATGTGCCCGACCCTCAGGACCGGTCGGCCCTCCTGCAGGGCCGGTGGGACCCTCCGGTCCCGTGTCACCTAGTAGGCCTTGCAGACCCTGCAATCCCGGAAGCCCTTGCTGACCGATCAATCCTGAGGGTCCGGTCGGACCTGTCGACCCTCCCCCGGGTCCGCTCCCGGCCTTTCTTCGATCGAGATTGTATAGTTCGTCGACGAGAGATCGCAGCGTATTTTGCCTACCCATGGGGACTTACCTTTTACTCAAGACAGGCCGAACAAATAGACTACAGCTCATACACGCCGATCGAACCGTTTTGACTGAGGACTGACAGGGCGAGACTCGGGGGGGTTGTGGCACTACATTCAAATGTGTATGTATGCAAATTGGTGTCAGTAATCACGTCTATCCAAGACAAGGCTATATCCGCATCTTGGCCTGCGGTCATAGTAGTTTCGGAAGTGGGCCCAATCGATCCGATACCATCCTTCAAGATGTTACCTACTGCGATTACGGTAGCATTGGCACCCACCGTCAATACGGCATTGATTATGAATATGCCAGTACGTTTCTTTTTGATTGACGGTGCCGTGACAGACACCACCTGCATATTGTTTTGGGCGATTGGTAGAGCTTCGACAAAGTTGGGCGCGCTTAGTTGATCCAGAGCCGCTCGCACATCGCTTGGAACTGGATTCCAATTTCCCGGTACTGACGGAACGTACCTAATCACCCCCGCGCGGACCCTGTTGTACAGTTCGTCAATGAGAGGTCGTAGTCTCTGGGTCATGGGAGTTTCCTTTTTACCGTACGAACCGCAGCACGTGACCCTCGATGGGTTTCAGGCCAGCGCGCATCGCGAGCGCGGAGATCGTGCGTCGCTGAGCGTTGATATCTTGACCGTTGATCGGATGGGGCTCGACGAGCAGTGCCTTGATTCCCGCTAGATGCCCGTAACCTCGCAAGACATCTTCTTCGGCGCCCTCGACGTCGATCTTCAGAATATCCGCGGGCGGCAGATTCGCGGCGTCGAATGTCGGGACATCGATCCACTGAGAGAGATTCTGACTACAGTGCGGCCAGCGTACGTCCGTACGCGTGCTGCACTCGTGCCGACCGTTCTTACCCTCGTAGAGGCGAACGGTGCCTGAACGCTTGGGATGTACCACGGCACATTGGTAGACCTCGACCGACAGTCCTCTGACGTTCTCGGTAAGAAGCGAGAACGTGTCAGGATGTGCCTCAAAGCATTGGATGCGGGCGTTAGGGTAGTGGCGGAGCACGTACCACGCGAATCCACCAACGTGGGCGCCAACGTCCAGCACGCGCGGAGCGGGCATGAGTGGCAGCGCTCCAAGATCGTACTCAGGGATGAGATCGAGTATCGCGTTGAGATCGCGCCTCGGAACGAGCCACATGGGCTCTTCAGATACAGACCGAGCCTGTCGAACAAAGATGAGGTTGCGATCTGCCTGCCACGCTCCGCGTGTGTCATCACGCCGCAGTTCAAAGCCCAGTGTCGGTAGCCAGCTCAATAGCTCCTTGTAGTCCTCTTGACGATGCCATTCCACCATCAGCACGCGCACTGTCGCGAGATGGTCGAAGGCGCGAAGGATATCCAGTTCGCAACCCTCGGTGTCAATTTTCAAGATGTCGCAGGGCGGAAGCGTTGAAGCGTGGATCGCCTTGGCTATAACGCTGTCGGTGAGTTGTTCGCCGAGCTGGTAGATCGATCTCTGACCGGTGTTGTCCTTGCCTTCGTAGAGCAGAACGTGAGCATCGTGCTCGATGCCATCCGTGGTGGCCGGGACGCAATCGTTGACGACTGCGTAGGGTACGACTTCGACGCCCATGCCTTCGGTGTTGACTCGCGCGTAGTGCGCGCTCGTTGGATGCGGCTCGTACGCGGTGATCTGCGCCCCCGGCCATCTCGACATTGCCCACACGCTGAAAGATCCGACGTGGGCCCCGAGATCGAGGATGCGTGGAGGCTTCTCGAACACGACGTCGGCTCCGGGCTCGTAGGAACCCGCGAGCACGACCTCGATGCCCAAGCGCACGTTGTCGGACTCGGGTGGGTAGTGGCGGAGCGTGAGCGTCATCGAGGTCTCCTCTGGCGGCGAGCGTGTGCCTGTAGGACTTCGCCGTCGGCGAATGGACCGCGCGCCATGCGCGAGTCGTTGCCGACTGTCGGGCCAAAGTCGGGGGGGGGCGTGTTCTTGGATTGCCAGTAGGCAAGCGTTGAGATCGGCGACTTGGGTTCGTCCTCCCACGTGATGTAGCTCCGACGGAAGGGATATGAGACACGCGGATCGGTCGTCGCGATGCCGTCGATCGTCTGGATGACAGTCGGGATGGGGCACCACGATCGACGTCCGGTCTCGTACTGCCAGCGCGTAAGCACGAAGTCCTCACACTCGCGCTTGGTGGCCTCGCTCTGACGGGACTCCCACTCCAAGAACACACCCATGAGCACTGTCGGAACGATGTAACCGCTGCCGAGCGTCTCGCAGATGCGGTACCACGCATGGCCGGCTTCGAGAGCCTTGTACGATAGCGGGTGATTCGAGATGAGACCGATCACACGGCGGGGGACCGCGCAGACCATCTCGCGGACGACCTGCCAGAAATTAGGAGCGATGCGCAGATCGTCCTGCAGGTATACAACGTGTGTCACCGACTGCGCGGCGCCCCAGCGCCACATGATGCGGCTCCACACATGGTTCGGGGCTCGGTCGATGATCTCGCGGTACGGGCCCGCTACCTCTCCCTGCTGGAACCGAGCTGACGTTGACTTCTCAACGCCGAGAGACTTTCGGATCGACTGCATGATGAGCGATCGGTCCGGTCGCCAGGGGCAGTGACTGATGGCCAGCGCGAAAGAAGGTTCCGCGTACGGAAGCGAGTCCTCGAAGAGGAAGCCTGCTGGAGCCGGGGCCCCCACCGTCGGCGAAGACGTGGGCGCGACTTGCGAAGAAGCCCGCGGGACGCCGTTCACGACGGCAGGCCTGTTCGGTCGACGGTTCATTCCTATGGGAGTTCCGGCACCCATGATCTACGCATCCTCCCCCCTGGTCACGTTCAGCCTCGATGATGGGCCCCACGGACTGATCGGCGGCTCCGAGTCCTGGCTCATGACGACTGCGAGCTGATCCTCAGCCCACTCAGCGTAGAGCGGCTGCGAGCCCGCGATCCTTCTGAGGATCTGCGCGGCGGTCCCCCGGTCGCCGAGCGTCCACGAGGTGAGCGCCATCTCAGCCAATGCCTTCCACTCGTACACCTCGATGTCGTAGATGGTGACGCGTCCGCGAGGGATGGACAGCTCCGCAGCGCGTCTGGCGAGGTGCCACGCGGTCGCCGCAGCGCCCTTCTCGCGCAGAAACGACGCGAGATGGAAAAGCGGCTCGGCGTGCAGCGGCGCTGCCTCGTGTGCACGCAGGTACGCGCGCATGACCGCATCGAGTTCGGGCGTTGCGTCCTTCTCGACCAGGAACGCGACCTCCAGAGCCGCGATGTATCGCTCTTGAGGCGATCCGCCCGCAGCGATGCGCTTCTCGTAGTTGACGCGAGCCAATTCGCACTCACCCGCGTCGCGGTAGCTCTGCGCGAGCATGAGGAGCGCCCGACCGTCGTCAGGGTGATCGAGCATCCATGCTTCGAGATCGCTGGCATGCGACAGAAACTTCGCTCGACGACCAAGCGAGTCTTGCCAGCCGCCCCCGATTCGCTTGTAGATGAGCCCCTGCGCGATGGAACGAGTCGCGCTATCGGGCGCGATGGCCTCCTCATGCCGGATGCCTCGGTACGTAACGCCGCAGTCGGTCTTGAAGAGCTGCAGGCGCGGGAACCGGTAGCCTTCGTCGTGGACCCAGACATCGTACACGTCCGCGCGAAGCGTCTCGGGCAGGTGCCCCTCGTAGACGTCGTCTGGGTCGAGCATCAGCGTGTACGCCGAAGCGCCTCGGACGAGATCGATGGCTTCGTTCCGAGCCGCCGCGATGCTTCCAAGGTACGGACGCACGTGGACATGCGCTCCGTGCGCCGTCGCGACGGCCACGGTTTCGTCGGTCGTCGATTCGTCGACCACGACCGTCATCGACTCGATGCCGAGCTGACGGCCACTGTCGAGCGCGCGTCCGATGACGTGTGCCTCGTTCTTCGCGATGAGGAGCAGACCGACCGACTGCGACATGTTTCCTCACAAGTCCTACTAGAAGCCGGTGCGCGCGTCTACGATTGCAGGCTATGAATGAAAGCGTAGAGGATCGCGCCCTGCAAGCCGAGGTTGTCGCGACTGAGGGGGCTGTTGACGAGCATGGCCAGCTCCAGACCCTGCGGCAGTACAAACACGGCAGACTGCTCGGTCTGGAGCGACGCTGCTGTCTGACCGCCGTCGATGGAGTTCTGCAGGAGACCGCCCTTCGTCCACGAGGGACCAAGTGGCGTACCCATGACCGCATCGATGCCGAACTGGGGCCCGAGTACCTGCGAGTCAAAGACCCCCGACGGCAAGAAACTGCCGCGGCGCGCGTAACCGAGAACGTCCAGAATTTCGCGCGCGGTCATGTGCCAGCCGCCTGCGCCCGCAGCGACCGAGAGGTCTCCCGAATTCCACGGAGCGCTCGCCGGGAACGTGTACCCGTACGCGCTGCCAGCGCGGCGTGTGAGCGTCGCGGACACGACCCCTGCGGGGTAGAAGAGCGTCTGCTGTACGTAGCCTTCGAGACTCTCGATAGACACGAGGTCCCACGTCTTGTCCGTGTCGACCCAGCCTCCCTCGCTCTGCCAGTTCGCGCTCATGTTGCCTTGCAGGACCGCGAGGAGCACGCGGCAGAGCGAGTAATTGCAGTTCTTGTAGTCGAATCCGTTCGGCCAGCTCGGCGAGCCAGCCTCGATGGCGTACTTCATCGTCTCGAAGTCGAACGCGCCTGAGCCCTGTACGTTCGATAGCAGACCCGTCTTGTGCTGCAGGAGCAATCGGAACGTGATCTGCTCGATGTTAGGCCCCGTGTTCCAGTACTGCGGAATGAACGGCAGAATGGGTCGGTCGATCGCGTTCTGGCCGGGGAATCGTTCACGGAGAAGCTTCACCATGCACGCCGCTGTCCAGAGCTTGCTAATGCTTGCGACGTCCTGCGGGGTGGTCGGCGTCCATGCCCAGCCATCCTGGAGCAAGTCGGGTCGAAGCGCCCAGCCCCACTGCGCGGATGCGATGACATCGCCGAGCTGACGGACCTCGACGGCGTACCCATTTGTCTGGGCCCGGAACGCGAGCATCTTGTCGATGAAGACCTTCGGCTTGAAGGTGGGCGAGCTTCCGTTGGGCACCATGCGCAGACTGGCGGCGCCTTTGGGAAGTGGCACTGTCGGCAGCCCCGCTGAGAAGGTTGTTCCGACGATGTCGTGCGGGCCATCGCCCGAGATCGCGTTCGTGAGGTTCGGTGGAGCCATCACATGCGCCGCAACCTGCGACGCACTCACCGTCACGCTGCCAAACTGACGGACCTGCCATCTCACGGGGGCGAGAAGCGTTTCGCCCGCTGCGAGATCTTGGAAGGTCACACGCCCGTCGTCGAGCCTCACGGTGGGCTTGTGGGGATTCGCTTGTACCAACTCGCACATGCGCGCAGGCTCTCCCGTAAACCTCGCGGCGAGGCCCATCGGAGAGTCGCCGAGGCGCGCGCGGATCCGGCTCACGACAGCGGGCTATCTGCTAGGCCGTCGGGTTTGGGATCTGTCTCGCTTGCCTCAGATTCGAGGGGGGTCTTCTCGATGATGATCGGCTCCTCGTAGAGGGCGAGCGCAGGCTCCTCATGAGCGATCTCCTCCGCCGGAAGCTCAAGCGGGGGCTCAGGCAGGGGCTCTGGCGGCGGCGGCTCTTCGCGCCGAACGCGAACCTTGGGGATGACCGGCCGACTGGGTATCGCCTCCAGCTCGCGTTCGAGCCTCTCACGCTCCGCAGCAAGCCGCGAACGCATCGCAAGCATGTTGTCGCGAGCAGGCTGCGCCTTGGGCAGCTCACCCTGCTCCTCGGCGAGTAGCGCTGCAATCTGCGCTCGCAGTCGGTCGACGTACTCAGGTCGGACAGAATGCAGCACAAGGCCCTCCTACTCGATGATCCACGGCCAGAGCGACGTGTCACCCACACCAGGCGCGAAGTGTACCTTGGTCCCAGCCGTAGGCGTGATGAGAGGAAGCGCCCCAGTGCCTCCGAGTGTGGAAGGCGGCTGGACGAGAACGCGCTCTGTCGACTGGATGGGGAAGTTCACGTCCACGGCTCCGGCGGACGCGTTGAACGTTCCTCGGTTGAACTGCCCCCCCGCGTTGTCGAGCGGCGTGCCGCCACCGGCGACGACACCGTCGAGCAATACACCGATGCCAACGCGGCATGTGGAGAGGAACACTTCGATCCCGATGCTGCCCGCACCAGCGCCTGGTTCAACGACGAAGTCGGTGACGGTGCCCTGCGTTGCGGTGACGCTCGCGCCGAAGAATTGAAAGCCCGTGTTGCTGGGGCCCCGCAAGTTCACGCGCGCACCACTGATCTGCGGCTGGCACCCGCTCACCCCGACGGCGACGTAGCTGGCGAGCGAGGATAGAGGGTCGCACACGAAGTTCTGAAGTTCGAGCTGGCACGGCGAACCCGAACCATTGGCTTGGATGCCAACGGCAGAACCGAGCATGGTCACGTTGGCCATCTTCACGTGGTAGGGGCTCGACGCGCCGACGCTGATGAATGCGCAGTAACTCGTGTTCTGCAGGGCTGTCCGGCTGGACAGATCCGTGCTGCTCATGTCCACCGATCCGGTCACGGTACACCTGAAGTTCGCGGCTCCGTTCGCACCGCTGTTGTCCGTGAAGACGCACCCGGTGATGACTGTGCCGTCCGTGGGGTTCGCGCTGTCGGTGAGAAAGCACCCGTACCGCGCATTGAAGCTGGCGGTGCATCCGATGATCTGTGTGTTTGCGCCAGGAGTGACATCAATGCCGTCGACGCCGTTGCCGACGGCTTGGCACCCGATGAGCACGCAGCGTGTACAGCCGTTGCCAGCATCCTGAGTCAGTACGAAGCCGGAACCGCCGCATCCGGTCACGGTGGTGTTCGACACGACGCAATCGGTGCAGTCCTCTAGTGAAACGCCTGCAGTGGTAACATTCGGAATACTGGCGTTGTTCGCGACATAGCAGTCCTCCATGATACTGGCTTCGTTGCTTTCGAACGTGAGCGCGCCAGCAGAGAAAGCATTGAAGAGCCGAATCTTGCGCCACACACAACGCAAACACGCCGTATTGAACGAGCACTGGAAGTCACCGGATCCGGCGCCCTGCGGATCGACCTCCAGGTCCGACACGATGCAATCCTGTGCGCCCAGGAACTCTAGGACTCGCTCGCTCGGATTCAAGGGATCCGCGCCAGCTCCAAGCACCTGCATGCCCTCGCCCATGATGATGATGTTTCGCGGAACACCGTTGGCCTTGGCCCACGTCGAGGTGCCCCCGACAATGAAGGTGACGACGATCGCGCGCTCCACCGTCACTGTCCAGGGCGACGGTCCGCCCGAGATGGCCTTGATGGTGTAGACGCTCGATTGGTTGTCGTTGCCGCAGTTGATCCAGATGTCGTCGCCGATGCTGGGCTTCACCGCGCCGGCAAGTTGGACCTGCTTACTGCCGATGGTGGGGCTCGTGGGGATGGTGCCGACCACCACACCATCAAGCGTTAGTTCCGCGTGGAATACGGCCTGCTGTACGCCGCCGGTAGGTCCCGGGATCTTGTTGTCGACGATGGTTGCAGGCGTGCCGATGACGAGCGCGTGCGAGGGCAACGCCGTCGGTGTGATGCACTGCCAATGCTGTCCGGTCGGTCCGGGCAGCATCACGACAGGACCCAAGGCGGCGGCAGCCATGAGACGGGGCCAGTCGTCGGAAACTCCGTCGATCGGCTGCAGATACTGCATGTCGCCAGATCGAGTCGCAGTCTTTGTGGCGCCAAGCTTAAATCCGTTCGCGGCAACGATCGTCGGCGTTTCACCTCCGCCTCCGCCGCCGCCGCCGCCGCCGCCGCCGACGTTCCGTGATCGGGCATACAGCTCGTCGACGGCTGAACGCAGATCAATTCGGACGCGGTTCCTCATCATGATCTCTCAGGCTCGCCGAGGTGCGAGATGAGCCACGCGGCGACCATCAGAGAAAGCAGACCCACAAGCCCTCCCCAGATTACATGGTCGACTATGTTCGACACCGTAATCGTCGTCGAATGTCCCAGCGCGTAGTGCCCCACGCCGATCCAGAATCCAACGCAGAGGGGGCAGCTCCAGAACGATTTCCACCAGGCGAACAAGTTGCGCCACCGGGCAAAGATGTCTCCACGCGTGACGATGATGGTCACGCCGACTAGACCGAGCAGTACGAGCACGGTGGACGTCACGCCTGCGTCCTCGTGAGCATCTCGCGCAGAGCCTTTGCCTGGTTCGCGTCGAACTCAATGACAGCGTCGTCGTCGGTGATGGTGAGCGAACCGTCCTCGTAACGCACGACGTGAGGGCAGCGCTTGTGGCCGCAGCAGATCGTCTGCTCCTCGACGACGGCCTTGGTAGGAACGTACTGAGGGCGTCGGACGGTGTTCATGAGATGCTCCTTTGTGGGAAACCGCCCCATCATACGACGGGATTACCTCTTGATCACCCCAGCTCTTGCACCGTGACTCCGAGCTGCTGAGCAGCGGCGACGCTGGGGCTTCGGGTTGCACTCGTCTGGTTGGTGACCTCCACGCCGAACGTATGCGACGAGCCGGGTGCGAGCTGCGTCAAGATGTTGAGGCCTCCGGCCCAGAAGCCACCCGTAGCTGCAGCCGCGATGAAGCCGCCCCCTGCGCTTCCGACGGGCACGCCATCGACTCGCACCTGCGCCTGAAGCACATCGCCCGCATTGACGCCGTCGACGCTGATCCACACGGTCACGTCGACCCAGCCGCTACCTCCGACGGTGAGCGTGAACGAGGTCGGACTATCGAACGCTACGATACCACCGCCGCCGCTGATACCAGCCCCGTTGGTGTACTGCTTGTGGTTCGCAAACGCCGCGCTGCTACCCGCCGATGACTTCGCGATGGCGCGGATCTTGTTGTACAGCTCGTCGATCAGTGAGCGCAGGCTGTTGTATTGGTTGACGAACATGGTTCAAGACTCCTTCAACGCTTGCGTCGCTTGACAGCGTACGCGACCGCCGCGCCGCCGAGACCGACAAGCAGCACACCCGCGACGAGCGCGTTGCCGCTCGATGCTTGCGAAGTCACCGGCGGCGCCACCGGACAAGCACCGTTGGCCGGAATCGAGCCGTCCGAGCACGGCGAGACGCATGCTCCCGTGACGGAGTCCTTCACCTGCCCGGTGGAGCACCCCGCGGGCGGAGGCGGTGCGTTGCAAGCGTTCGGAGCGACGATGCCGAGCGAGATGATCGCCGCCTGCGTAGTCTGGTCGTACTGCCCGTTGTAGGGTAACGTCGGGGTCTTACCTGCGGCGTTCCATGCGGCCTTGAACGCGTGCACGGCGCTGTTGACGCTCGTGCCGGCCTTGCCGACGTCGGCGCAGTAGTTCGAGTCGCCGTTTATGGCTGCCACCGCGTTGTTTGCAGCAGTGGTCACGGCGTTCTGACCTGGGCCCCCGCCGCCTCCACCTGCCGCAAGAATAGCCGCATTGTAGTCGGATAGCATCTGTGAGAGGTAGTTCTGGGCAGTCTGAGCATCACTGAGAGATGCCGGATTCGAGGAGCTTCCGTCACCGCTGTTCACGGCTTGCAAAGTCGCGTTGAGCGCCGTCGCGAGGCTCGTGTTGCTCGACGTGTTGGCCGCGCCGTACGTGCTGTCGATGTCCGGCCCGAGCTGCGAGGCGGCTACGGCGCCCGCCGTCTGGTAGGCCACGACCGATCCGTGATAGCTGCCGTCGGGATCGGCCGACGGTGCATTGCCGGCGGCTGTCGCCAGGGCCTGCTTCTCGACATTCACGGAGCTGACGCTGCCCACTCCCCACCCCCGCGGGACGTTCAGTCGTTCTCCTACTGAGATCGACTGAAAGGTCTCGAAGCCACCGAGACCGAGTGCGCGGACCTTGTGCGGGTTGGCGGCTAGGAGCTGACCCATTCCGCGCGTGGTACCGGTGAGCTTCTGGGCGATGCGTGCGGGGCTGTCTCCGCGCTGGACGACGTAGTGCATGGTCTTCCTCTCAGGCTCCCGATTGCGACTGGGTCGACGGCGCAGCGAGCGCTGCACCCGCGAACGCACCGAACATCATCCCCATGAAGCCACCGACCGCGATTCGACGGTTGACCGCTTCGCCGTAGCCGGCACCGATCTCCGCCGCAACTGCGCCACCCGCGACCAGGCCAATGGCACCGCCGACGGCGGCGATGAGACCGACCGTAGTCGGCGCGACAGCGGTGCCGCCGCCCGCCGCCCCAAGCCCCTGCCGAGGCGGCGCCGCAAGCCCTCGCTGCGGCGAAGCCCCGACGTTGACCGGCCGACCGCCGAGCATGATGCCTTCCATGACCTGTCCTCCGTGAATGCCGACGCGACGGTTGTACTCGTCGACGCGCTGGTGGTCGCGTACCGCGCGCATCGGCGCGCGCGTCGTCTGCGATCCTGGTGTCTGTCCGCCCATCGGCGGGCGAGTCGCTTGCGTGCCGAGGCCGAGCTGCGTCTTGACCCACCAGCACCCTGCGCAACGGATGTCGGCGTCGGTTGGGCCCTCGGTTGGCGGGTAGTCCTGATGTTGCCAGCGCGTGTCGCAGGCACTGACGCCCGATAGACCGGTACACGTGTGCACGGGCGGCCTGCCGCTACGACACGCTGCCTGACGCAGGCGGCACCACGAACAGCCGCACATACACCCACGGCACGAACCCGTGCATGCGCCCTTGCAGCCGCAGTCCATGCCCCACGCGTGTGCGAGACCCTGGACTCCGCGCAGGCCCTCGATGTTGTGCGCCCAGTTGCAGTTGTAGGCGCGCTGCTCGCTGTCCTCCGAGCCAGGACCCGTCCAGTAGTCGCCGGGTGCGCAGCCGGCAGTCTGGTTACTGGTGCAACGCGGGTTGACGTCGCCCATGCTGGGAGGCGGGGCGATGCCGCTCATCGGCTCACGGCAGCACGGCACACCCGCACCGCCGTCCGCATCGCCTGCGTCGACAGGACCGTCGCAGCAACCTCCGACACCGATGCCGTCGAAGACGAAGTCCATCAGAACTCCTCCAACTTTCCGATCTCCTCTTCGACGATGAGCGAGCCCGCGACGCGCCCAAACTGCACGTTGTCGAAGGAGGCCCAGAACCGATCTTCAGGGCTCGCGGCCGTCATCTGCGACGTCGAGAATCTAGGCCTGTTCTGCGAATCGGATGACCCCGGATCGTGCTGCCACACGCTCGCGAATAGCACGATGTCGCACGGCGAGGGGACGGGGATGAACAAGCTCTGTTCGGCGCGATCCGTACGGAACTTGTTGCGCAGATCGTAGACGGTGCCCCAGTCGGTGTTTGGGAGCGGCTTGCCCCACGGACGACCTGCGTTAGGAGGCACGTAGGGCACGAGCGACTGATAGAGAAGCGCAGGGCCTTTGCTCCTCTCGAACCTGAGCGACGGACCGTTGGCAGGGTTGCGCGTGTCTCGCCAGCCACGCCCCATCGTCATCAAGTGAAAAGTGACGTTGCCGCCGCCGAATGCGAACCGCCAAAGCGGGCTGGTGATCTCCAGCTCGAAGGGACCTACGCTCCCCGAGAAGCCGAAGAGACTCGTGTATAGGCGTACGCCACGAACCCATGCGTTCTCGGGCGAGTTGAATGAGTGACGCGCCAGAGTGAAGAGATATCGCGTCTGTGGCGAGACCGTGGGGCGACTGGGAACGATGAGACCCGTAAAGCTCGGCGTGCCCCACGGGTCCGAACCCGTGAGCATCGCATACTGGTCGAACCCGACGGTGGTTGTCTCGTAGCGGCCGCATCGCATGGGGACCCTAGGAGCCGGGCCGCCGACCCGGTTCTGGAGCCTCACCACCTTGCAGTCGTTTCGATCCTCCACGTGTTCACCATCTGGGGGCTCTTTAGTAGCCCCTGTTAGGGCTTGAGCAGCGTCGCGAGATCCGGCGTTTCGATGCCGAGCTTGTTGAGCCGACACCGAGCCTCGGCGTCGCTCATGTCATCCATCGACTTGTCGAGGAACTGCCATCCGAGAAGCGTCACGTTGACGTCGTACGGCACGCTCGTCGGCGTTTGCGTCAGCACGAAGCTCATCTTGACGTTGCTCTGCTTGTAGAGCGGCCATCCGTTGGGCCACGTCACCGCGAGCACGTCTGCGATGTTTTCGAGCGGCGAGAAGACGTCGTTCCACGTGTACTTCGGACCGCCGAATACTTGCAGCGAAACGCCCACACCCGACGCCGCCTTGAGCTGCGAGAAGTAGAGGCTCTGAAGCGGGTTGCCCGAGAAGCTGTTCTGCTGGAACAGGCTGAACGAAACGCGCTCGATGAGCGTGTCCTGCGTGAGGTTGTTCTCCAGGCTGTCGACGAGAGGCGGCGCGCCGACGGCGCTCGAATCGAACTCCACCTGGATGTCGCCGATGAACGGCACGCGAGGCACACCCGCGACGAGCCCGTAGGCCATGCGCGGCGCGTACAGCGCGAGGTTTCGGATGTCGTGGTCGCGCGGAAGCACTGGCCTCACTCCTTCGGAGGGCTCATCCCTCCTCCGCGGGCCCCCGAGATTCGGAGACCCTCGGAGGAGAGGCGACGCTCGTGGCGTCGCCCCTCCCGAAGGCGCCCCGCTACGGCAGCGGGGCGAACGACCTTCAGGTCGTCGTCATCGCATTGCTGGGCTGCGACCCGGCGAGGATCTGCGGCAGGTTCTTCTGACACCAGGCCTTCCAGGCGCCCGGCATCTCCCACCCCTTGAGCTTGACACCGAGCTTGTAGATCCCGCCCTTGAACGCCTGACGCTCGACGGTGATCTGCTCGGGGATGTTCGTAGGCGTCGTGAGGTCGAGAGTTTGCTCCAGCATCACGTTCGTCCCCGTGAGCGTGAAGCCGCTCACGTTGACGTCCGGCTGCAGGTTCTGCGACCCCGTGAAAGAATCGATCGAGATCGCGGCCTGGAACCGCGCCTGGTGGCACGGGTCGACCACGACGAACTGCGGACCGATCGGAATGCCGCGCTCGAAGAAGCAGGGCTTGTCGACCTTGCGGTACATCTGCCCGCAGCAGTTGGTGCCCTGGAACTTGATCCCGCCGCGCGTGGTCGGCGCAAAGTCGAAGTCACGAGTCGCGTGGAACAAACCGATGTTGTTGGTCGGCGTCGTACCGATCGATCCGTACCGACGGAAGTTCGCCGGCAGGAAGATCGTGCCCGATCCGAGCGCGCGGTACTGCGCGTTGACGAGCGCCGCGTACTCGATGACAGCGACCTCGCTCGTGCCCGCCGCGATGGCATCGCCGAAGCTGGCGAAGTAAGCGACGTCGGCGAGCATCTCGTTCAGCATCAGCTCGCGCTGGTTGGTGCGGAACTGGAGCTGGTAAGCGTTGATGAAGTTCCAGCCAGCGTCCCATGCGCAACCACCCCAGTCCATGCTCGCAGGGGTGACGAGCGGGGCGGCGTCGATTCCGACCTGGGCAGGCGTGCCGAGCGCACCGTTGTTGAGGTCGTGCAGCGTCCAGACGTCGGGGCTCGGAACGCTTGCGCCGGGGGTCGCAGGCGCCTGCCAGCCGTTGCCGATCGCCGCGAAGACGAGCGGCTCAACGAACACGTGGATGCCGATGCCCGTGCAGTAGAGGTCCGTCTGCAGGATGCCGTTGATCAGAAACGTCGAGTCGACCGAGCACACGCCTGCGGGAACGCCGTTTCCGTTGAACAGATTGATGATGTCCCCGAACGTCTGTTGCGTGGCCGTGTGGCTCATCGGCACGAGGATCGTCCAGACCACCTCCTCGGTGACCGGCACGTTGCCGAACGAGCACTTCAGGCAGCGCTCCGCCGCCCCCGGAGTTCCGGCGGGCTGGCCGAGACCGAACGGCACTCGAATGAGCGGGTCTCGCTCGTTGCCGTACCGCTGATGGACCTTCGTAGGGATTCGAGTGACCGCTGCCTTGCTCATGATCTCTCCTCGCCGACCGTTTCCTCTGACCGCCGCCGGCTCACGACTCTTTCAACAGGTTGAGGGGAACTTGTGGGTAGGGACGAGGGCCGCCGCGAAGCGGCCCTCGTCGGGGTGTTACTCGCTGATGAACCCGAGAAACTCGGGAAGCTGAGAACCGAGCCCGCAGTCGGTGGTGCAACCGCTCGGCGCGGGGCTCGCGCTGATGTTCATGCCGCTGCCATCGTCGTTGCCGTTGAACGGCGGCGTCGTGTCGACAGGGCCTGGTGCCGCCATCTCAGCCTGAGCGACGGCGAACGGTCCGGGGTCACCCACACCTCGCTGCGCCTGCGGCGAAGGGTACTGATGCGACTGTCGCGGAGGCAGCGCACTACCGCGAGGCGGTGCGTTGAGGCCCGTCGCATTGTTGTAGGTCGGCGGGTTGTTAGCGAGGTTCTGCGCGGCCACGACCTCGGCCGGGTAGAGACGCGCGCCGAGGCTCGCCTGCATCGTCGCCTGGGTCGTGTCGGCGGGCTTGAGCAGGTTGCCCATGACGTAGGCGTTCCAGAGCACCTGGAACGTCTTGATCGCCGCGCCGAGCGTGGCGCCCTGCAGCGCCGCGCACGCGAGCCTGTTCTTGCGCGTGAGGTACGCCAGACCTCCGAGCGCCGCAGGAACGGCAACGCCGACACCGATGCGCATGAGGTTCGGAGGCGACGCGATGTTGAGCGTGTTGGCCAGCGTCCCGTTCGTTCCACCGTAGAAGCGGTCCGTCGGGGCCGCGGTCGTGCCCTTGGCGACGGCGCTCGGATCGTAGGTCGCCATGTAGCGATCCACGAAGTCGGCGACCGCGAAGCCGATGCCGCCCGAGATGAGCGCGAGCGCGAACTCGCCGCCGCCTGAAAGCGGGTTCGAGAACGCATGCGCGCGCCGATGATGCCGACGCCGACGCGGCGCGTACGTGGTCGACGCCTCGTAGGAATGGCGGCGACGACGGCGCCGACGCGGAGCCGACGCATGATGACGACGACGCCGCCGACGCGGAGCGGCCGCGTATGCGCGGCGGCGACGGCGGCGCCTCGGGGCGGCAGCCATCGAGTGACGACGCCGACGACGACGACGCGGAGCCGCTGCCGGCGCGGCCGCGTGAGCACGGCGACGACGCCGACGACGGGGAGCTGCCGCCGGAGCGGCGACGTGGCGACGGCGCCGACGACGCGGAGCGGCCGCGGGAGCCGCCGCACGCGTGTGGCGACGGCGACGACGGGGTGCGGTGGTCTTGGCCCTGCGGCGCTTTCCTGCCATGGCTGTCTCCTTGACTCCTTCTCGTGATGCTCCACGCGTGACGCGAGCCTTGATGCCCTTGCCCAACGTGATGGTTCGCGTCACGCCCCCTCGGGGCGGTTCCTGACGCAAGTGGATGTAATCCGCGGTCTCGTCGACGTCGCCGTAGTGGTACGGTCGGCCCGTCGCCGAGTTCGTGTGGCTCTTCGCCCACGCTTTCGCCCTGGACACCGTCCAGCCCGCGCGGCGTGAGAAGAGCAGCGACTGAACGTGCATCGACGGCCGACGGGGGGCGAGTACCATCGCTGTCGACGTGAACTGACCCGACACCGATCGCGCGCGACGACGGGGAGTCTTAGTCACCGAAGCCTTCGACGAGCGACGATGCGCCTTTCGGCGCTTCGGAGCGGACGCATCGCGGAAGGCCGCGAGTCGCTCCGTGTAGCTCATCTTCTTGCTCATGGTCGTTCGATGCCGCGCCAGGTGATTCGACAATCTCGGGGGAGCCTCAGTCTGTACCAGCGGCCGTTCTGTTCGAGGGGGGCGTCTTCCGAAAACTCATGGCGCCAGTCCCCTTCGTACTCGCCCGGCCGGTAGTAGATGATCTCCTTGACCCTGCCGACAGACTTCCACTTCCCACCGGGAACGTCAATTCGTGCTTTTCTTGCGTCGTAGTCGTCTCCGAAGTAATCGCGCGCAGATTTAGGAAGTTTCTCGATTCTCTGCTGCGTACACTTCACCGGGCCAAAGAAAAGGCTGCACTTATCGAGGAATCGTCCACTCACGTCATGGACCATTCCGTATCCCGTCGGTAGTACCAACGTATGCTCGCGACCATCGGGACGGTCCAAGATGAAGTCGACCTCGCCGCCCTTGACGAGGATCGACGTCGTCATCGACGCATCTCCCAGACGACGAACGCGCCCGCGCCCGCAGCAAGGGCGATCCATGGCCACGGTGTTGACAGGGCCTTGGTGATCCCGCCCACCTGCTGCGCTGTCCACTGCGTCGCACTGCCCACCGCCGCAAGCGAGTTGCCCGCTGTGTCTACTAGGATCTGTAGAACGCCAGACGCAAGGATACCTAGACCCTCGATGCGCGAGATAATCTGCGCCTGCACGTTCGGGTCGACTCCAGGCGCCGCCTGACAGACGGTTCCCGAAGGAGGGTCACCGTCGGAACACTTTCCGCTAGTGGGTTGGTATGTGAGCGCGCACATCAGCGAGCCCGTGGTGATGTTCTCGCGGGTTCTTCCCGCTGACATCACTGTCTCCTGATAGCTCTGCAGAATGTTCGACGCTTCGAGCACGATGAACGCGTCGCTCTTGCCGGCGTAGACGTTCCACTGCGCGAGGAGCGCGTCGGAGTCTTTCTGCGTCGCCTGCCCGATGCTCGTGAGCAGCGCCTTGGTCGACGCATCCGTCTGCTTCGCGGCGACAGCCTGGTACGCGGAAGCGCACGAGTTCGCAGACGCCACCGTGTCCATGACGTATCGGTTCCACGCCGTGCGGTACGCGATGACATCACCAGGCGTCACGACGCCAAGCCCCATAGGCTCGACACCAGCCATCGCCCATCCGACGGGTACGCGCGGCCCGGGAGCTACCGGGATGGGCGGATGCCACGTCGCAGGGCCGACGATGTTCTTCGCGCACGCTAGCATTGAGCTGACCGCGTCGTTGTACGCGCTGGCCGCTGCGTTCACCTGGCGAATGACACAGCGATAGAACGCCGTGTCGAGCGTGCCCCCCTGAATGCCGCACGAGTCGCCAGGGAATACGTTCCCGCAACAACCCGCCCATCCGCAGATGGCCGCAGCCTTCTGCGAGGCCGACGTCGCGAAGCCGCGAGCTGCATCGCACGTCGCCGCCGAAGTCGCAGCCTGGGCTGCCTCGCTCGAAGCAGCACACGCGCGCGTCATGGCCTCCTGCAGGAACGGCACCAGCGCGAGGACTTCCGGATGCTCCCACCACGCGCGACCCGCCTCGTTTGCTTGCGCTTGAGCGACCACCGACTGCGCGTTCTGGACGATCGTCTGCGCGACGCTGATCGAGTGCCTCGCGTCGGCGATACGTTGCGCGGGAGTCATCGCAGGTCCCGCAAGGTCGCCCACGGGCTCGAAGTCGAAGCCCTCCACACAACGACCGCGCAGGCCAAGCATCTCAGTTCGCTCGCTGAAGGACGGAGCGCGGCCGACGGAGACGAAGTCCCCGCCAGGAAGCCCGGCGGCGCCGATGCCCTTGTTCGGCTCGACAATCCACGTTCGTGCCGTCTCGTTGACGTAGCCGACCTCGTACTTGGTCGTCGGATCGACAGGCACCCACGTGCCCGCGTTGTCTTGGAACTGCAGGTACACGTGCACGGGCTGATCGGTCGGCGCCCTGTAGGAGGCGCCGACGACCTGCACGGGGATCCCGATGGAGAGCAGGCATGCGCCGACCGTGATGGTGGCATCGTCGCAGTCACCGCCGACGATGCAGAGACCCTTCTCGTCTAGGCAGAGCGTCTGCACGGGGCTCGCCATGAACTCGCTCTGCACCGGGTCGGGGGTGTAGGGGACCTTCTTGCGGTACGCGTCGACGATCGTCTGAGCCTTCTCGCGGATACCTGTCGGATTGCCAGCCTTCGCGAGCTGCTGCGTGGTCCATGCACGCACGCGCGGATCGTTGCGGCTCGCCCACATCTTGGCGGCGACCGCGTCGAGGCTCATGAGCGCGCCCTTCACACCGCCCGGATGGGGCTTGACCGTCACCCTCTCTTTGATCTCGCCGACGATGGGCACGGGCACGTCTCCTTCAGCGGACCGCCCACCAGATACCGCCCGCCGCGAGCGCGAGCGCGACGACGCCCACCGCAACGGCTCCCGTCGAAGTGCCGCTCGTCGACGGCGCCGTCACTGTCGTCGCTGGCGAACATGACACGCCAGGTGGCGACACGCCGAGATCCGTGTGCACGTACTCGACCGCGATGCCTTCGGGGGTGAGCTGCGTGGACGGATCGAGCGTCGACTGGTTCGGTCCGCAGTAGTCGAGGGCGATGGTGATGGTCGTCGGAGCCGCGGTGACCATGACGACCCTGTACTGGCCCGGCGCGCTCTTGTCGTACTGCGCCTGAATGCCCGCAACCGATGCACTGAGAAGACTTGGCGGCAGGTTGCCCGGCGTACCGAGCACGGTGCCGACAGCTTGAATGCGATGGCCCGTGACGTACTGGAAGGGTGTCGAAGCCGTGCCTACGCCGCTCTTGCACGAGCCATTGACGGGAGGCGCGCCGCTCGGGCACGGTTGCACGCACGCACCGGTTACGGCGTCGGGTACCGTCCCGGCCTTGCACGTCACGACGTTGCCCCACCCCCCAGGTAGACCTCCGGGCGGCACACCACCGCCTGGCTTCACCTGGCCGCCTGCGGGCGCGCACGCGCCGACGGTCGACTTTGCGTTGACCGCGAAGCTGTTGATGACGAGCGTATCCGATCCGCTCTCCCAGTCGGTCCCATCCGTCCACGACCAGCCAGCGGGTCCGGTGTACGTGCCGTTGATGTTGTAGCTGCCGTCGGACTGCTGCGGCGAGACGATGACGTCGTAGGCGATCGTAGGGAAGAACTCACGAGGGTCCGCGGTCGATGGATTCGGCGTCACGTTCATCGAGAACGCGTCGCAGTGGCTCAGTGAGCCTCCGATCGTGGCCCCCACGCCGAAGGGTGGAGGCGCCGCCGAGACCCCCACGGGCGGAGCGGGGAGCCGATCGAAGTAGATCCGGGGCATGCGATCGAGCGTGCCGTCGAACCACTTGCGGGGCAGCAGAAGTCGCTCACCGACCCGAAGCGTATCGAACGTACGGAAGCCGTTCGGGTAGGTGCGCGACGGCTTGTGCGGGTTGGCCGCGACGAGGTCGACCACGCACTTGGGGCAGCCCGCGAACCTCGTCGCGATCCTCGCGGGAGAGTCTCCCGGCTGCACGACGTACGTCTGCATACCGACGACTCTACGCCTTCTTGGTCTTACAGACCAAGAGGCCCGAATTATGCGCGCGAGAACAATTCGCGAGTGGGGATTACCGTCGTATTACGACGGTAGTCTCACTTCGTAAGAGTGGGATGAAAGACCTGAATCTGAGCGACTGCGATGCCCTCGCTCTTCAACATCGCGCGCACCATCGGATCGACGAGGAGCTTCTGGACCTTTTGCGCCATCTCCATCGCCTTCTCAGGCGATGGCGCATCGACGGTCATGTGGGTGGGGATGTTGAAGCGCGGCATCGGTCAGGCCCCCTGATCTGGCGATGGAGGCGGCGTCACGATCGATGGTGGGGGTCCGACATCGCGCGATCCGTTCGCGGTGCATCGCGGATGGCCGCATGTTCGGCAAAGGCCCCGCTGCAGCCCGTTGTACGTCGCGCAACGGCAGCAGCCCCACCCAGCCTCCAGGTGTTTGGTCTCCTCGATGGGAAAGCAGCTCGTCACGACGGGAGACGAGCCCCCGATCGGCGCCACGCGCGCGCCTGTAGCTCTCGCGGTCGTCTCAGGCGACCAGGCCGGTGGCGCATCGCTGCGTGCCCACGGAGGTACGTTCATGACCGAACGGCGAGCGTTCGGACGTCGGATCTGTTCAGCGAGAGGGCCAATAGTTTCGTAGAGGCGAGCGATCAAGTCGGGCGAGACAAACTTGTCCATCTCTCCGCCGAGGTACTTGAGCCCCTCGATGAGACCACGCTGCGCGACATGATCCACCAGCTCGCGGATCTCGGTGTCGGTCAGCTCGGCGCTTACGTTGAACTTCATGACTTGGTATCTCCTACTTCACTGAGGGATGACCGGACCGCCAACCTGACCGCTCTGCTGCGGTTGGGGGGCTGCAACTTGTCCCTGTCCTTGCTGCCGTTGCTGAAGTTCGGCGCGTTGCTTCTCCAGCCAACCGAAGATGGCGGGCGCATTCGCGACAGCCGTGTCGAGCAGTCGCACCGAACCGTCGTCCTTGTTCTTGACGACGTTCATCTCACCGATCTTGACCGTCTGCGTGGGATCGCCGTCGTCGGTCTCGGCCGCGATGCCCACGGGCTCACCAACGCCCACGGATGCGGCCGCGGCGCCCTGCGCCGGCAGGATGCTCTGGACAGTGCGCGCGAAGTCGAAAGCGCTCTTCACGGTTCCGATGGCGCTCGCGAACTGGTCGACAGGCTGCGCCGGAGGGGCAGTCGGCAACGGCGCCGGGCTGGAAGATGCGGCGGCGGCCACGGGTGCGGTGGCTGCAGGTGAACCGAGACCGAGGCTCTGCAGCGGAACGAGCACGGGAAACCCGTTGAGCGTCGTGAGCGCATAGCCCGGCGGGATGTCCGGCACTTTCTGGGGCATCGGTGCGGGAGGAGGCGGAGGAGGCGGAGGCGGTGGGGACGGCATCATCACGACTGGCGGAGGCGGCGCATTCGGATACGGATGATGAGGGGGAGGGGAAGGGGGGGGAGGCGCCACTCTACCGCTCGTCGCAGCCACGAGCGCTGCTTGCAGCTCGGAGAGCTGACGCTGGATGTTCATGATGACGATCGGATCACTGCTCCCTCCTCCAGGCGTAGCCATGGGCGATGCCTGCGGCATCGGTGCCGTCGCCACTGATGGAGTCGGAGACTCGCGAGGGATGCCTGTCGCAGGAGCCGACATCGCGTCGAACTCGGTCGAGGGAAGCATGACGCGCCCGCGGCCACGCTCTTCACGTCCATGCGAGTCGCGGACGACGACCTGGTACTCGGCCTCGGGAGCCTGGCCGTGACACTGCGTACGGATCGCTTCGTAGAGGTCGCGACCGTTGCGAGGCTGGCCCCTCAAGCAGTAAGAGACCTGCGAACCACCCGAGACGCGTTTGACGTAGATGAGGAGCTGCGAGATCGGCCATAGCGAGATGATGTCGTCGTAGAGCATGCACGCGTCGCTCTCGCCCCATGGCACATTCTTCTCGCCGTCGCGCTTACGATCTCGAATGGTGGCGCGCTTACGATTGGCCTGCACTGCCTCGGCATTGATTGCCCCTACTTGACGCGCGCGCTCGCGCGGAACCGACGGGGTCTCGTCTTCGGGCAGATCGTCGAGATCTCCGACGATCTCCCTCTCGATCTCCTCGATCGGTTGCGCCGGGGTCGACTGGATCCGACCCCTCGACGAGCTTTCTCCAGACTTGCGAGCCGCCATGAGGGAACGCCTCTTCAGGGAATGAGAACGGGGTCGGCCGCGACCACCTGCGCAGCAAGCGCCTTCGAGAGGGTCGCCGTGAAGATGTTGCGGAGCATGGCCTTGAGCGTGTCGAAGTTGAAACCGAGGCCTGGGCCCGAAGTCGCGTAGCTGTAGTAGCTCGGCGGCAGGTACCCGAGATGATCGCCAAGTGCGCCCATGAGATCGTCCCGCGTCGGCGCGCCGTTGAGGTTCTGTAGGCTCTTCGCGCTCGGGTCGAAGACGGCGACAGTGATCTGACCGAAACTGTTGCCGAGCGATCCCGTACGGGTGATCGACATCGTCACAATGCTCGCAACTTTGACGCCGAATACGACCGGGAGCGGGACCGGCTTTCGGCCTTCGAGGTTGACGAGCACCGTGTGCTGCACCTCCGCCAGGTTCTCGTAGATAATTGAGACCTGCTGCGCGCCATCGCCCGTCGCGTTGTCCGCGTCGCTCGACGAGTAGACTGCTGCCAGGCCATCTTGGTTCTGGTTGTGAATAACGAAGTAAGGCGGCGCGAGCGGCACCCCCGCGACGAAGTCCATGTTGAGGATGAGCGTGCGCGTGACATTGCCGTTGATGTCGAGCGCGGTCGTGTCGCTCTCGACGGTGAGACCCAGCGCCTGACAGAGCACCGGATCCTGCGTGGGACTCGCGTAGAGCACCACGTTTTGCATGGCTGTCGTGAGCGCGCCCGTCGAAACCGTGCTGACGGGCGTGACCGAGTAGTCGAGCTGTACTTGATGGGGCGCGACCATGAGGCTACCTCCGAGGTTCCGAGAGACTAGCTCGGAGAACCGTTGGCGGGACCAGGTAGCGGGACGAGTGGGGGGGGGGCAGGCGCGGGAGCCGGCTCGGGCCCATCATCGTCCTCGTCGTCGGTTTCGGCGTCGAGGATCTCGCTGACGAAGGTCTCAGCGTCCATAGCCTCCTCGACGACGCGCACCTCGTGCCACGGGATCGTGTGACGCGTCGGGTGGCCGGGCCCGGGAGAGCCGTCAGCGTTGAAGTTTGCGGAGTAGACCTCGACGGAGGCTCCGGGCATGACGTACATGCGCATGACCCTGTAGCCGCGCATGAAGGGATGCGCCTGACCGATATCCCAGAGGATCGCGTCGCTATCCCTGACGTTTGACTTCAGATCAGACCACGGAGGCTTGGCCCACACGCGTGTGACGAGCGGTAGGGCTGCGAGGGGAAGCTCCATCGTCTGGGGGCTCGGAGAGGGGGCGGGCTGAGTCATCACTTCCTCGACTTATCAGGCACGGTGGGCAGGAGGCCTTCGTCGGCGAACGAGTAGAACTCCTTCATCCCGCCGACGATGATGTGATCTACGAAGAAGAGGTCGAGCGCGTCGCACGCCTCCTCGAAGCTCTTGGTGACGAACTTGTCAGCCTCCGACGGCTGCGAGTAGAGCGTCGGGTGGCAGTGGAAGATGAGCAGCCCCGTCGTTGCCTCGTCCATCGCGAGTCGCAGCGTGGCAACACGCAGCGTGGGCTTGATGGGCGCCATGACGGCGTCGATCTCCCCGCGCGCGGTCTCGGCGAAGTCGCGAAGGTAGAGGTGCGTGTCGAGGTACATCGCTCCGAAGACCTCTTGGTCCTCGCGGGCAACTGACGAACGCTTGAGGATCTCGAACGCCTTCTTGGGGCTGTCGATGGGTCCGATCTGCTCAGCGACCGCCATGCACGCCTCGTAGGCTGGTTCGTCGCGCTCGATGCGTGCCCATGGACGACAGCCCGTACCGAGCCCCTTGGGGCCTCGACCCAAGAGACCGACGGACGGATCACGGGAAGCGCGATCCCCAACGCGTTGCGCGTACGTCAGCTCGCAACCGCACGCCGGCTCGCCTGCATGCACAGGCGCGGACTTGGGTCTCTCGTAGATGGCGTCGTACTTCATGAGCGAAAGTCTACTGCAACGTGTTCGGGTCGGAGTCCGATCCGTTCGAGATCGGAATCTCCGGGGATTCGGTGCGTGGAAGTGCCGGTTGACCCGCGATCGTCACGCGGTTCATGTCGAGCCCCTCGACGGTGCCGACGACGTTGTCGTTGTCGTCGAGCACCACGGCCGTGTGCTGGCCGTCACGCGTCAAGATGTGGTTCATCGTCTTGTAGACGATGACCTGACCCACCTCCGCGTGCTTGACGTCCGGACCGATCTCGTCGACGAGCAGGAACACGGTGACGCCCTTGATCTCGGAGGCCGCGAGCCGGAGACCTCCCTTGCTCATGTCGATGTCAACGATGCGACCCACAATCCACTTCGTGTTGGGCTTGATGTGGAAGGTTGCCTTGGCGCTGCGATCGATGATGGGCTCGTTCACGTGGGCGTCTCCTCGTTGAGGGGTGGCTCGGAGTCGGGATCGGTGTCCTCTGCCGAGTCGGGTGGCGGTCTGTCGGTGTCTCCCGTGTCGTCCCCCGCGTCACCCTCGGCATCGAGGTCGGCGTCTTCTTGGCCCGCGGAGACGAGCCTGGCGATGGGACGTTCGGCCGATGAAGTGTGAACGGTGTAGGGATCGTTCCACGGCGAGGGCATCCGCGTATCTTCGCCGGCCGTCGCCAGGTTCTCCAGCCGTGAGAGCAGATCCTGCACTTCGCGAAGCGCTTCCAGCTCGCTAACGACCGCGTCGTACGTCTCGCGGCTCGGGGGATGGTATTCGCCGTCTGGTCGTAGCGGCAGACCTCGCTGCAGAAGGGAGTAGGCTTCGGCGTTGTGCTTGATGACCAAGGCCGAGAGATGGATCTCGCGATCCGGGCACTCGCGCAGGCACGGCACGGTACGATCAGCCACTGCCGGGCAACCGGATGCGTGCCTGCATGCCTCCAAGATGCGCGCGATCTCTTTGTCCGTGTAGCGGAACCCGAGAACGAGCCTGACGAGCTGACGTCGAAGTCCGTGCCACCTCTTCGCGTCGATGGTCACGGTCTCGGGCTTCTCGTAGCCCTGCATCTCCAGATCGGTGACAGGCATCAGCGCTCCCTCGAACGGGTTTCGACAGGAATGGTCGGCGCGTCGAGCAACGCTCCGTGGTTCTGGCCAACGACCCTGTTGGCCTCCATCACGAGGTGGTTTCGAGCCCAGACGCCGAAGCGCATACCGCGTGCTCTCGCGGCGGCTTTGCAGCGACGGAACTGCGCTGCGGTCATCTTCAGCGTGGCGACCTTGTCCAACTTAGGAATGTCGGTCACAAACGTATGCTGCACGAGTTCCCTATGTATGTCCAACGGGATACTCACTAGATGACGAGCCCAACTAGGGAATGTCGCCCAACGGGCTACCCAGGCTCCTCGCGCGAAACGGCCTCCGACGTAGGCTTCCCACATGGCCAAGAAGCGAATCTCCCGGGCGATCACGACCTCGGACATCGTCATCGACACGGACACGAAGGTCAGTCGCGGCGAAGCGCGCGCGCTCGTAGCCGTGGGGGTCACGGTCGTCATCCGGTACGTTTTTTTCGGACCGCCGCAACCCCAGGACCTCGACGCCGAGGAGCTAGATGAGCTTCTCGATGAGAAGCTTACGGTCATCGTCGTCTGCCACGCACCATCGGGAGCCAACGGTTCTGCGTGGCACGCGATGGGTGAACTCGCGCGCCAGCACTCCCTCGCGGCCGTCGCCAACGCGATCAAGGCCGGCTATGTCACGCCCGATGGGGGTCCGCGACTCTCGTTTGCGAGCGACCACGAGAACGTGCGCAACTTCGACAAGGACTCCGCCGACTACGTCCGCGTCTCGTGTCAGGTACGCGCAGCGTCGAACTACGGGCCGCTGCCGTACATCGGCTTCGCCTCGGGGGTTACTGCGTCGGACCTCGATGCCATCTCGGGCGATCCCTCGTGCGGCGATCCGCGCTGGTGGTGCGACTTCGCCTCGATGAGGGACCGTCCGAACCCATCGCGCGGCTTTGCCCTTCACCAGCACCCCGAGAGCCAGCTCGTAGGCATCCAGGTCGACAGAGACGACGTGCTACAGAACGGGGTCGTCTTCGGGCTCGTGCAGATCGAGACCGATCCACTCGCCCCTGACACAGGCGACCCGGACATCACTCCGACGTCGAACCTGGCAGCGGGCGACTAGAGGCGCACGCCGAGTCGATGCGCACGGCTGTATCGGCTCTTCTTGTGCCGCGCCTGCACTTCCGTGATGCGCCCGACGATGTAGACGCTGCCGAGCAGGTGCCCGGCGCTTTCGCCGAGGCGCGAGCCAAGCGCCCGGGCGGTCCGTCAAGCGTTCGACCGGAACAGGCACTCATCGACGAGGGCGCGCGGTGCGCGGACGTTCGTGTCGAGCTGCTGCGCGCGCAGGTTGCCGCGCTGCTTGTTGCCGGGGCCTGCAACAAAGTGAAAGTTGGGTAGCAGGCTGTCGAGCAGCGAGCGGGGCGTCTGCTGACGCCCACGCGTCGTCGTCTTGCCTTCGAGCCCCGCCACCGGCTTGATGTTCATGCGCCTCAGTCTACCACCCCCCAAAAGGCCTGCGCCACCGCGGGTGACGATGCCCGGGTGGCGCGGCGATGATGACGATGAAGGATGGGTCGGACTGACGAAGGAAGTATACGAACGCATGCACCCCTAGCGCAAGCTGAAAAGTCAAGGGATACGAGGCTTAGTGTGGGTCCTCAACCCGAGCTGCGCTCATGAGGTTCTTCAGGCACTCGCCGGAGCACACGGCGACGAGCATGGGCTTGTTCTCGTCGTCGGGCACGACTCCGAACCATGTCGACTCTTCGACGGCGCGGAACATGTCCGGGGCCTCGGGATCGTTGCTCGTACACGCGAACGTGTAGACGTCCCGCCGACACACGCAACAGGACATGAGCCTGGTCTCGCTGGTGACCGTAAACACGAGTCACTCCTCTTCGGCGGCGTCGTCTTCGACCTCCTCGACCCTATCGACCACGGACGCCGCAGGCGAAGGTGGAGGCAGACGAGCCGAGATGAGCTGCTGCTTCAGTTCGTATAGCCTGCTCTCGATCTCGTCGACCTTTGCGCGGGCTTTGGATTGCGCGCTCATGGCCTTGTCGAGGTTTTTTACGATGGCGCGGGACTTTTTTTCGTCGCGCTTGGCCTCCGCTAGTTTCTTCCTCATGCCCTCAATGCGAAGCCTGAGACGATCGCTCTTCTTGGCCGTATTCGACTTCTTACTCATGTCTGTTCCTTTTCAGACGAGGTGTCGCTCACCTCGATAACCTTCTTCGTGTACCGGATACTCATAGCCGAATCGACCCAGGTCTCGTGCCCCGTACGAGCGTTGTGCTGCGCCGCTAAGCCGTGCGCGTTCTTGCTCGTCCAGTGCGCATCCGAACCCCAACACTCGAAGCAGCCAGCCCGAACGTCGATAGAGTAGGAGTAGCGAGCCATCACATCTTTTCCCTTCGTGGAGCGGACCGGAGTCGAACCGGCGTCGCGCGCTGGGCTACCCGCCCTTACCGCCCCAGAAGACCCCGGCGAGGAATCACGCCCCGCCGGAGCCCGCCCTCAGTGCCTTCGACAAGCCGCAACCGTTCCCGAGGGCGTCAGGGACCGGACCATCCGGCCCTGACTAGAACGGAGGCGGTGGCGCTCCTCCCGAGTTGCCACTGCCTCCGCTGGGCGGACCGAGCAGCGCCACCGCGTTGGCGGCGAACTCCTTACCCGTCATCTGCTGGCCCGTGTGGAACCGCCCACCGCCACCCGTGAGGATCTGCCACTTGTAGGGATGGCTGGTCGTGTTGGTCTGGGGATCGACGTACGGATCACGCCGACACTCCATGTCGACCTCGTTCTGATCGATGCCGTCGAGCGTGTGTAGGTCACCCTGATGCTCGCCCTTCCATCCGAGACTCTTGAGTCTCTCTCTCGAATACGGCCACGCGTCCTTGGTCACGGTCAGGCGCGTCGAGACGATCTCACCGCCTCGATCCGGCACGATCATCTGTAGGATCAGCTCCAGATTGCCGCTCGTCTTGTTCTTGCCGAACTCGTGAGGCTTACCTTCGGCGTCAGGGGAGACCGCCTTGCACTTGTTGTAGTAGAGCACCTGCCCCTCGATCGGAAGGGGCTTCACCGGCATCTGCGTCGTCATAGTTGCTTCCTTTCTCCTAACTCCGTCAGGCCGTCGCGACGGGCTGCTGCGGCGCAGCGGACGGTGCGGCCGTAGACTCTTCGGCCCCACGCTTCTCAGCGAGGCGGATCTTCACGCGGTTGTGCGCCTCGGCGATCTGCGTCGGGTACCGCTTCAGGTACTCAGCGACCTCCTTCGTGAGTTTGGCGTCGCCGATCTCGGAGACCATCGCGTCGATCTCCTTCTTCATGTCCTCGATTCGCACGTTGTCGTTCTCGACGGCGCGAGCGAAGGCGAGGTAAGACAGCTCCAGTCGCTCGGGGAAGAGCGCCGTACCGCGCGCCTTCGCGTCGAAGGCGGGGCAGCGACGGGTGTAGGTGAAACGCTCGCCCGTCGTCGTGCCCTTGCCCGGCTTGTTCTTCTCGTTGACGACGCCCTCCTGCACCTGCGCGAAAAACGTGTAGTCGCTCCACTGCGCGAGCAGCCCAGCGAGCGGCGCGCGGCACGCCATCTCGTAGCGGTCGTAGCCGCCGCCCAGCGGACTCTCGAAGTGCTTCACGCGCGCGTGACTCGTGATGATGATACCCTTGCCCTTATCCCAGAGTCGCTCCAAGTGCGAGAGCAGCTTGCGCCACTCGATGATGACGACATCATCGCCCTTACCATAGCCGCCCTCGTACTTGGTAACCGAGGTCCCTTGGAAGAGATGCGCGTGGCTCATCGCTTCGAGATCGCCGACCGTCTCCAGAACGACCGTGTCACACTTGATCTGCTCGTTCTCGATGGACCTGAGCAGCTCGTAGGTCTCCATCCAGTCGTCATAGAAGATGCGTTGCACATCGAACGCGGCCGAGCCCTTATTAGCGTCGAGAAAGAACGGGTTCGGAGCGCCCGCTGCCCACGACGTCTTACCGACGCCTGGGAAGGAGTAGATGACTACGCGAGGTGCGCGCTTCAATCTACCTTTGGTGATCTTCGTGAGGTCCATCGTCGTCATCCTTTCTCAGAGCCGCCGCGTTGGGAACGGGAGGCTAGCCACTTGATCCTCGAACATCTCGCGCGTCCAGCGCTTCGTGTCGGGCTCCCACTGAAAGTTGAGAGACTTCGCCTTCTCGCGATCGTCGTAGCTGACGAGCGCTTGCACCTTGCAGCGCGGTCGCATCGCGCGATCCATCATCGCGACGAGATCGTGCCCGCGCTCCTTGCAGCGCGAGAGGACCCGCGAGAGCGTGTCGACGTCGGTCATCGCGCGGTGCGCCTGAACAACACCGCAGCCGTGCGCGAGGGCCACGTGGACGAGGCCCGCGCCGCCCTCGGAGAGAGGCCATTCGATCCAGAACTTCGAACACACCCACGGGCGCGAGCTGCGAAGGGGCTCCGGAGTCCAGCTCTTGTCGAACTCGGCGCGGTGCGCGATGAAGATGTCGCAGCCCTCGATGACAGCCGCGACTCGACGCCAGACCACGTCAGCAGATGGCGCGCTAACGAGGAGCTGCTCGGAGATGCGATTGACGGCGAACGCCTCATTGCGCTCGCCCTGAATGAGACTAGCGAACGAAGCGACCGGCGAGCCGATGACGAGGTCAAAGACCGTAACAGCGACTTCGATGACTTGACCGAGCGCGGGATCGAGAGCAGTGGTCTCGGTGTCGAGGAGGGCGGCGTACCTCATCGCCCTCACCGCTCGATCTCCTGACGCGTCTGCGTGATGAGCGCGTCCATCTCAGCGCGCTCCGCCTCTAGCCGCATGAGACGCTTCTTCGCCAGCTCGCGACGATCGTCCGGCGTGTACTCCACGAGCGCCTGTACGCAGCCGTCCGAGCACTGCGATGCGTGGTAGGCGTGCACACTGATGTACGGCTTCGGGTGGAAGCGCGTGTCCATGAGAAACGACGCTTGAAGCGTCCAGCCGTCGGGTTCCCACTTTCCACCGTTGATCAGACGGTCGCCGATGATCTCGACGACCATGCTCCCATTGGAGGGCGGTTCCCTCTTGCGTGCGGCGTCGACGGCGTCGCGGAGCATCACGCGCATCGCTTCGACGATGGGCGGCGGGACCCTGTCGACGTGCTCTAGCGGGTTCGCCGATTCCATCTTCTTGGTGTTGGTTGAATGCCACGCCATAAGTCCGCCGTCCCTACCACGCATGACCTGTAGGACGTTTGGATCGTCGACTCGGTGGGGACGAGCGTCTGGGTCTCCCCTGCCTTCGCGCTTACGGTAGGCCTCGAAGTCATCAGCCAGCTCGTGCACGCTGCGTACGTAGTCCAGATCCATTCCGAGTCGTTCAGCTTCCGTCGCATAAGCGCGAAGCGCAGCGGGTACTGCGGGATCTCGTGCTCCCATGACGAAGTGTGGCCATGCGGGTACCGATCCATCTCGTCGCAGGACCAGGAACTTACCCTCCGAGAACTCCAACGTCTTCGCCCATATCTTCATAGCCGACTCCCGTTCTTCGCATCCTGCTCCGCTTCTCGCGCCCGCGAGAGCCATGCGCTGATCGTCCCAGTGGACCTGTTGAAGTGTGCCGCGATCTCTCCGTTCGACTTTCCCTCGCGCTGCATGACGAGCGCCTTGGCGTAGTTCGCGTTCGGCTTGGACACGCCGCGAGGGGCGACAACGCGCGGCTGGGCGGGCTTCGCATCGCCGAAGAGGTGCCACTTGTACTCGCGCGCCGGCTTGTGTGGCGCGTCTCGCTTTCGGTTCTTGTCAACGAGGCGCGCCGACCGTGAACCGTTGCGAAGCACGCGCACCGCGATCACGTACGGCCTGCCACGTTCGAGGTGACCGTACGCCCTGCCGTTCTCAATGCGCTCGATGGTGAACTTCGCGAGTGCGATGGGTCCGCGCTTGATGGAGACGAGCAGTTCCCAGGTCTGAGCGACGGCGACGATGTTCACGCAAACCTCCTGCCTACAGCCTTCGAGAGGTTCGCGTTGAGCTTCACCTCGACAACCTCACGTGCGCACGGTCCGCAGACGGAGTAGGCCACCGAATACACAGTCTTGGAGACACTATAGCCGTACCCCTTCCTGATCTCATGAGTCGCCTCGTTCTCGCCGCAAGTCGCGCACGCTACGACATCCGCATCGAACGGACCGCTCTTCGACTCCTTATTATAATGAAGTTCGTCGTCCGCGTACACGACCTTCACCGGAATGATGACGTGCCAGATCATAGCCCCAGCTCCCCGAGCGCCTTGTCCTCGCCGAGCAGCCAGCGCACCAGCGCCCCGATGGCGGCCTTGGCCTGCGTGCCGAGGCGGTCCCCCTGTTCGATCTCGCGAGCAACGTTCTCGATCTGGTTGCGCCCACGTACGATGTCGATGTCGTGCGACGCGCCGTTGCTCAATGCACCGTTCGTGCGCTTCTTGTCACCCATGATCTCGCGCGCCTTGCCAGCGTTGCGGGACCGCTTGCGACCAGGCACACGCGGCGCGTGCTCGATGAGCTTCGCCACCTTCTCACGTGCCTCCTCAACGGGGAGCTTCGCGAGCTTGTACGCGTCACTCATCGTGATCTTGCCCGCGTCGCCAGCGTTCCGAACCACGGCCGGCGCGTCGATGTACGCGAGCAGGTTCTTGAGGGTTGACTTCGTCACGCCGAGCGCGACGCACACCTCTTCCTCCGTCTTGCCACGATCGAGCGCGGCCGCTGCCTTGCGCGCCTTGTTGGACGGCGTGTCCACAAAGCGCTGCTCGTTGAGCATGAGCATGCGCAAGATCGCGTCCGCATCCGACCCACGCTTCGGGATCGCTGGTAGGCGCCACAACTCCGATGCGGAGACGCCTTTCTTCTTCAGCCGACGGTTGGCCTCACGCAGACCTAGCGTCCTCTTGCGACCGTCTTCGACGATGGGTCCACCCGTCTCGCCGTCCTTGCGAAACACGACCGGCTCGATAACCCCGTGGACCATCAGGTTCTCGATGAACGCCTCGGTCGGCTCCTCGTTCGCTCGGGCATCGTAGAGCGGATGTGATGGATCGTTGATGACGCCCATGCTCTCCGGATCGAAGAGCAGCATGTCGGTCTTCCCGACCGCGCCGTGCGCAGAGCGGGTGTCTTTCGTCCCCATGATCGTCTCCTTTTCACTTTTCTAAACCACCACCATTGCGTTCCCAATCCTTGGGTTGTCGGTCACGCTCGGCGCTCATCGAAGCAGATCCTTCTCGTCGCCCTCATAGATCGCGTCGAACTTGCCCGCGAGCCGAAACGTGCGGCTCGGCATATTCGTCGCTGGGTTCACCAGCTCGATCTCGAACTGCTTCTCGACCGCCGTGATGCCGCGCGGGAAGCCCCAGCGCGCGACGTAGCCCTTGAGCATCGCGCGCTCGCGCGCGAGCGAGTAGCGCTCGGTCTGGTCGAGCGCCGCGAGCGCTGCATCAAGCCCCCCCCCCTTACGAAGAGCTTCGATACCGCGGTGCACGCTGCTTCCCATGCGAAGTGATTCGGGCTTCGCGAGCGGTCGCATACCGAGAACGTAGCGGTTGTAGTACTTGCGCGGGCAGAGACGGAAGACGCGGAGCGACGACTGCGTGATGCGCAGACGCTCGTCGTCGAGCAGTTCCAGCTCCTCGTGCTCCTTGGTCTCCTTGTAGAACCAGAGCGGATCGTTGATGCTTCGCATGCCGGCGCACACTTCGAGGAACTCGCAGTTTCGACCCCAGGTGACGCACGCATCGGGGTGGCGCGGGTAGACGTTCAGGTGTCTCGCCTCACGCATGGCCTGCGAGGTCTGCCAGACGTCGGCCGCCGACTCTCGATGCTCGCTCTCGAATCGCACCACGATCTGCCGCTGGTAGTACTCGTGCGGGCTCGCTGCGATGGCCTCGAAGCATCGCTGCTCGTACTCCTCAGGAGTCTCGTCGAGGTCGCGCTGATTGGAGTAGAGGCGCGGCGTAGGCTCCTTCTTCGTCGGTTTGGTGTACTTGCGCGACTCGACTGGCGTCGCCATGAGCGGACGCTGCGAAGGCTTGCCGAGCGCGTCGTAGCAGATGCCGAGGACATCCATCCCCATGTAGCGAGCGGCCTGAAGGTACGCGCCGATCTGCACGTCCATCAGCGTGCGCAACCAGAAGGTCGAGCCGGGGGTGATGTCCTCGCTGCTGGTCTTGGTCTCGATGAGATAGCAGGGGGTAGTCACCGCTCACCGCGTCCCCTTGCGCGAGTGGAACGTATCCCAATCGGGGTAGCCAACGATGCGTGGATCCTCGTCAGGCTCAGAGAATGTCGCGATGCGCGCTTCCGGCTCGGCATGAACTTTCATACCTTCCCCGCGTTCCAACATCTTCATCTGCGAGACACCGCCTACCTTCGGGTAGAGCACGTCCACCTCGCGCGTGTCGAAGTCGCCGCCCTGCACCATCTCGTCGAGGCAGTCGTTGCAGCACCCCTCGCCCGGCTTGCCCGACGAGATCAATCGCTCTGCGGACTTGTGGCAGACGACGTCGGGTCTGTTCTCGTGGCTCGGCGAGACCAACATCGCGCAGATCAAGCCAATGTCACTTGGCTTGCACCCGCACTCGCTGACGTCCTTACCCGTTCGCCCGCACTTGGTATGCATCACTCCCTCTACTTGTCGTGCCTTACCGGTGACCGGGGCCAGGGTAGTCGCGATCGATTCGGTGGCGACCACCAGACGCTGCAACAGTTTGAACAGAGCGGCCTTCTCTTTGTCGTTCATCGCGTCACCTTGGTTCTACAAGTCGCATCATGCTCGTACGGCGCCGTACCGGTGAAGAACTGCGCGGCGCATCGACCGCACGTGATGTCGATGCCGAAGTTACGACAGGCTTCGACGAGCTGTTCGTAGGTCAGCGATCCCTCCTTGGGAGACGGCACGTACCGGAAAAACGTGCAGCCGCCACCGCACGCGGGGCAGAATGTTGCTGACGGTCCGTCCTCGGCGCGAGGAGATTGCCCTATGCGGATCTTCTTGTCGCACGCCTCACACGTTGTCTCAACAACGGAACCGACTTGTAGCGTATAGAGCGCTTCGCGCGCGAGCGCAGGGCCGCCCTCGACGGGCCCCTTCGCATACACCTTCAGAGCGTCGACAACGACCTTCACATCGCCAGCCATTACGAAGTAATGCGTGCCCGTCTGCCCGAGAGCCTCTCGGATCGCTTCGAGCGTCTCTCCGTACTCACGCGCAGCTCGTTCGGTCGCCAGAAGTCGAGACGCTGAACCCCTATCGAGGCAATCGCACTCGTCGATGGGCTTGCCCGTGTGTTTGCAGACGGTGTAAGGGTTCTTCGCATCCATTATCTACCTCCTGTCCTCGAAAACAGATCGCGACCTTACGGCAGATCCACAAGCTGGATCTCCACAGAAGTCAGCGCGTCAGCGTCGATGCCTCGCACACGAATGACGTCCTGCAGGACTTCCAACCAACGATCGCCATCATGCCACGCAAAGTGGCCCCCACTCTGCACGCTATTGCCGCTCGCGGTCTTCCACCAAAGATCAACTCTCCAGAAGTATCGCTTTCCCGGTTCCGCAGCCGGTATGCGCGGAGTCATTGAGAACATCAGCTACCTCCCGGTACGTCGAGCATGAACCACCGATTGCCTCGCCCAGGTCCCCATACGAACCAACCATACTCAGTCGCGTCCGATGACGACGACACGACGGGACCATCGCACTGCCCGCACGCTGTCGGTTTCGGCGACGACAGCACCCCCGTAGGCAGAAACGGGATCGTGACCCCCCAGCCGCACTCCTTCTTCTTCTTGCAGGAAACGCTCAACACGAACTCAGGCCGCTTGGGAAGCGGGTAGATATCGGCGGGGTGCTCCTTGTGGAAGGCAGCACGCTTCTGCGATCCCAGAAAGTTGAGCCGCAGCAGGAACGCGAAGTCGATACGGCGCGCGAGGTCCATCGAACGAAGGATGATCTCCATCGCAAGCGAGTACGGCGGGTTGGTGATGCCGACGTCGACGTCCGGCCATGGATGCGTGAGTGTGTCCGCGCGCACAACGAAGTGACCCTTCACGCGAGCGGCCATCGCACGGTCGTGATTGATCTCGATGCCCCTCTTGGCCTTCCAACGTTCGGATGCTACGTCGAGGATGGCACCCGATCCGCAGCACGGGTCGAAAGCACCCTTGGTGGCGTCGGTGAAGCGCAGGAACGGTAAGATCGCTCGCGTACACCAGTACGGAGTCGCGAAGTCGTCGTCGGGGTGGCGCTCGTAGCCCGTGCCCGCGGCGACGCTACGGCCGGTGGCGCTCACTCGGAAGTCTCCTACGGCCTCATCGGATCGGTGCGCTTCTTATGGCGCTTCGGCGCGGACGACGGCGCTACCATCATGTGCTACTCCCCGGCACCATCACCATGAGCGGGAATGCGTGCTCGTGATACGGCTCCAAGCACACGGCCATCATTCCCGGTAGCTGATACGGAGCCTTCTGGCAGTGATCGGTCGCGCTCATGTCACCGGCCGCGACGCCGCAGTGCCGGCAGTGATCGGTGTCGTCGAACGAATGCTTTTGCAGGTGCTCGGCGAGCGACTTCAGGAACACGTCGTGAATGAGAACAACGTTACCCCCGTCGTCGCGCACACTGTACTGCACCCACCGAACAGCCTCAGTCGCGTACCACTTGCCGCTCGTCTTGAAGAAGTCGACGCGGACCATGTGCGGATCGCTGCTGAACCCCATCGTCATCACCTCCGTCGTCAACCGAGCATGACGGAGGACGTTGCAGCGTCCTCCGCCGTCTGCCGCTTCGCCCTGCAAGGCGTCGCCCGGTTCCTCCGGTTTCGAGCCGGCCTCCGGTCAAGTCTTCCTCCGCTTCGTCAGTGCGGAGACACCCCCATGAGTACGCCTTCGCGTTGACCGGCGCAAGTGAAAACTGTTAGGTTCTACTTACCACCTATGAAAGAGCTGTCCATCCACTGCGATGCCGCGGGTTGCGTGCGCGGCATCGTCCACGACCGCGTGACCTTCAAGCACCATGCTTGCGGACTCTGCGGAGGCCGCGGATCGCTGTCGCTGGAGACGCTCTGCCGGGCCATCAGTGAGAACCCGTCGACCGTCCGACGCGTGATGAAGCTGCGCCGCCCGATGCGCGCGAAGGTCGCGGCGCGTATCTGCGCGAAGCTCGTCGCGATCTGCGAGCGAGCGCCCATCGTGCACGACGAACCTCACCTGCAGCAAGCCGGCGAGGTCGGCTTCGCCGGGATGATCGTGCAAGGCTGCCCGACGGGCAAGCACGGACCGGTGCTCTGGTGCTCGTGCATGCGAACGCCGGAGCAAGTGAAGCGCGATGAGGAGGTGGAGGAGAAGCTCAAGACGATCATCGAGTCAGCCTGATCTCGATGATCCACCGATCGATCGTCTGCTCCTCGGTCTCGCCCTTGATTGGCTTGAGCTGCAGCCACGGCACGCCCCACGCTAGACACCAGTCGCGCCAAGTCTCCTGCTCGGGGCTCAGACGACCGCGCTTCTGCTTCGCCTCCAGCTCGACGTGACGACCACCGCGCCAGGTGCCCCAGAGATCGCACTGACCCTTGATGCCGTGCGCGATGCGTCGGTCCTCGATCTGGACAACAGAGATCGAGCGTTTGAAGAGGCGCAGGTCGGGAAGACGCTTCGGCTGCTCCAGTAGCAGGCGCGAGACGAGTGTCGCTTCTACAAGTTTCACGCCGCAGAGCCCGTAGGAGCCGACTCCGGTCTCCAATCGCGACCTGCGCGTCGCTCCCGCATTGAGAGCGTGTCCCCGGTAAGCTTGCCTACTGCTTCGGAGACGCTCCGAGCGGGGAAGGTGGCGTCGTGTGTCGCGTCCTGCCCGCAGTCCCAACTATTCTCACCCTTGCCAGGAATCGGAATGGGGTCCGTCATCTCGATGTGGGCACGTACGATATACTTCGGGAACGGCCATCGCGGACGCTTCCATGCCTCCTCCTTCATCTCGCACACGCCCTTGTAGGCGCCCTCGGGCATCCGGATCTCGATGTCGCGGCGTTCAAGCAGCCGCGCCGAGTGCTTCCTGCTGCCGAAAAGTGCATCGACGGTGTTGAAGTTGCCCTGGCGCCAACGCGGCCGGTCGCGCGTCCAGCCTCCGACGTCGACCCAGAGCGACCACCAGAGCGACCACTCGAAGACGCGGATGCCGAGGTTCCGGCCGCTGTAGCTGTCTCCGAGGTCGCTCGGCTGACGCACCAAGCGCTCGGCGAACTTTTTGAGCGTCGGATTGCTAGCGTGCAGGTAGAGGTCGACTGGGAACAGACCGAGGTGAAGTAGAACCTCGTGCCCGTCGCCGTACGGGTCGATGTCGATCTCCGCGGCGCAGCGCGACGAGAACAAGTTCCACTCGACACCGAGCTTCGTGCCGCTGTCATCGCCAGGAGACCAGCTCGCGCGACCACGAATGGGTAGACCCGTCGGTGCGCTACGAAAGTGCTCCCCGACGCGGGAACGCGGTCTTTCATTCAGGTTCTGGTAGAAGAACATCATCGTCACCCAATCCCTTTTATCCGATCCAATCCAATTTATTCAGCACTCCCAACACGCGACGACCTTTTTTCATGTTATCTAGCCTCCGTCGAGCCAGTCGCTGAACGACTCCTCTTCGAGATCCATCGCCTTCTGCGTCGCTACGAGCGACTTCTCCTCCTCGCTCATGTTCTCCTCCGGCGCCTCATCGGCTTTCAGCTTCTCGTCCTCGCGCTTCTCCTGCTCTTCGCGCGCGATCTTGCGCTCCAGCCGACGCTTGAGCGTCATCTGCCACGCACCGTCTTGCGCGTACTCGCCCTTGACCCTTTCGCTCCACTCGCGGGGGGGCCAGAGCCCGTACTTCTCTCTGTACATCGCGCCCGCGTATCCCGGGCGAAAGCCGCGTTGCTTCGCGATGATGACCTGTCGCGAGAAGAACGCCCTGCGAAGCTCATCGGGCTCGGTCTGTCGGAGCAGTAGCTCCGCAGGGCTCTCGGCCGGTAGCGGACGGTCCTCAGCGCGCGGGGACTCGGCACCGCAGAACGGACAGACGGCCTGGTTCGGCGCGCAGTAAGCGAAGCACGAGCGACAGAGCTTCATGGGAAGACGACCGCCCAGGCGCGCCGGACGATTCGAGAGAGACCACCTCATGTCCTCGAACGGACAGCCAAGCCGATCGAAGTTTCCGGCGTGGTCGAGCAAGATGGGCACGACCCACGGGCTGTCGTCCGAGGGACGCCACGGCCGCATCTCGCGGCCGGTCTGCTGTCGATGCATCACGAGCGAGTGTGTGGGTCGCGCGGCGATGACGCACTTGATCTCCGGCACGTCGACGCCCTCGGTGCCGACGTTGCAGTTGCACACGATCTCCAGCTCGCCAGAGCCGAGGTCGCGCCAGATAGCGCGTCGCTCGCTCTCCTTCGTCTTGCCGTCGAGGTGCGCAACCTTCGGACCGATGGCCTTCTCGAAGCGGGCTGCGACACTCTGGGAATGCGCGATGTTGACGAAGAACCCTACCGTGCGGCGCCGCAAGCCTTCGGTGAACTGCTGCGGCACGCGCATGCCCTTCGCGTTGAAGACGGGATGCAAGTGCGCGAGCCGGAGCCAGTGCTCGACGATCTGCCCTTCGAGGGTGTCGGTACGAACAACTTCGGCAAGCGCATCCTCGTCGAAGTCGGAGCCCGACATGCGCACGCCCGAAACGTCGGGCTTGATCGGAACGCCGTACACATCTGGATGCGCGAGCCAGTCCGGGCGCTTCAGTAGCTCCTCGTAGGTCGCGATCTGTTCGAGCACCTCGAAGAGTTCTCCGCCGAGTGGACGCCCGTCGAGACGGCACGGCGTCGCCGTCCAGCCGATGATGACGGCTCCCGGGTACGCGCGGAACACGTGCTCGACGTAAGAGTCGCTCGCCGCGCGATGCGCCTCGTCGATGAAGATGAGAACGTGCGGCGGCTCGCCCGGCTGCCACTCGAGATTGAGGAACGGCTTGTCGCGGCGCGCGAGTGTCTGGATGCTCGCGACCTGATTCGGTGCCGCCATGTTGTAACGCTCGTCGGCTCCGCGGATGACGCTAATCTCGGTGAGACCGAAACGTCCGAGCTGCGAGGCGCACTGATCGAGCAGCTCCATGCGATGCCCAATGAAGAGCATCGGGATCGTTGAGAGCTTGGTGATGGCCGCGGTCATGAGCATCTTGCCCGCGCTCGTCGGCGCAACAGCGAGGATGCGCCGCCGGCCGAGGATGACCTGCGCACGCAGGTTCACGATCGCGCGCTCTTGGTAGGCCCGAAGGTTCGGCGGCGGTTTGCGATCGGTGAAGGGCTCAGGCGAAAACAACGGCAGCGTCACGACAGCTATGCCTCCGGCAGCGCCCGCACGTATCGCTCGCGCCCGGGGAGCCCCAGGAAGAGCGCCAGCTCCAAAAGCTCTTCACTTGCGGGTACGAGCCAGTCGTGCACACATATGGATTGCCCCTCGGTTACGTCGTAGACACTCCTTCCGCCGTAAGCGTGGAGGCTTGGAGAGTGCCGGCTGATGAGCATATACCGGTGTCCGCTGTCAGCTCCGACCACGATGAAGCTCTGCGTCCGCTCGAAGTCCACGAGTTGCGTTGGAGAGAGGAATTCCTTGAGCACACGCGTAGCTAGAATCTCAGCGCGCTCGAACTCGGGGATCGGACACCCGCGAGTCGGCTGTGCAACCGTCACCGCGGCCTTAGGACTATTTGCAAGCGCTGCTGGAGCTTCGCCGTCGCCGCGACGAACCTCCTCGATCTTGCCCCCTGAGAAGGTAACGGCTGTCAGAAGCTTGCGCCCCCTCTTCATACCACGCGCGAGGATGTTCTCGACCTTAGCGATCGGCATGCTCACGAGCACATCGCCTTTGTCAGTGATCCGATAAGGCGTGTCAGCGGGTGACGCCGTCGGCCAGTTACCAATCGCCTTACGCTGAAGAGTCTCCAGCGCCTGGCGCTCCGTTGGACTCAGATTCTCCCACTCGATTTGAGTCGACGAATCTTTCACTGTCAGACGAATGTCCCCGTAGAACGTCGGCAGATACCATGTCGTCGTCATTATTCTGAACCTCCAGGCGGGATAGCAGTACTTCGATGCGGGCTTTCATGCGCGGATCGATCGGCTTGTCCTCGGGTGTGCTGTTGACGATGCCCTGAAGCATCTCCAACTCGCGCAAAAGATCGAGCCGTGCATCGCGTTTTTGGTCGATCGCGGACCGATTGGTTTGTGCCGTAGCTTGCGACTGGATAAGTATGATCGCTTCTCGAAACAGATTCCCGATGTCCCCATCGACAAGTGGATTGCCACCCGCGTTGGTGTCGTGACGCATCGGGGGAACCTGATCGACAGAGTGTACTTCCATTCTGGCCAGCGTGCTGGCGACTATCGCGAGTTGCTCGACATCCGCGAAGGCCTTTCGCTCCGCTGCGTCCACGATCGCATCTCGGACTGCCTCAAGTGCCCGCGCCACCGGATGTGCGTAGACAGTGAGATTGATATTGGTCATCGTCGCCTCGTCTTTCCGAAGTCGCCAGGCTTGAACCCGTGCGCCTCGGCGTATCTCTCGAACCCAAGCTTGCTCATCGCGTCGGCGTCGACGTTCTTCTCACGAGGAACCCACTTCAGCTCGACGCCTTTGAAGAACGTGGCGCCCCTCCGGAGTCGATTAAGCAGCGCCCGAAGACACAAAGCGTTGCATCGCCACCTACCCGAGAACTGCTCGACTACGAGTTTGCTGTCGCCGTAGAGCGTCACATGACCACGCCAGCCAATGCGGTATATCGCACGCAAACAGTCGATGGCAGCTCTGTACTCGGCGACGTTGTTCGTGGCGCCATCGCCACGACCGTACGCCGCGCAACCCGCGATTGAGCGTTCAGGAATCACCCACCCACCAGTCGCGAGTCCACCGGGGTTGAACGGCTCGCAGGCACCGTCGAAGTAGCCAACCAACCTGGCTTCTTCGAGATCGAGCTTCCGGCTGAAGCTGTTGCTCACGACGACTCGCTTGGCAGTGAATTCGCCGGACCAGGCTTACCGCACTTCATGCTCGCCCCTTCTTCCTGTTCTCTGCTCTGCGTTTCCGCAGCGCCTTCTCGTAGCGGATCATCTGACGGCCGCATCTCGCGACCCGGCGCTCCAACTCACGCGCAGGCATCTCGCTGAGCCGCTCACGACGTCGATATCGATAGCTTACACGTGTCTTACGTTCGTTACGCATGCGGAAAGATATCCCGACCCCATTGAGTCCACGATCGACGTAGATGGAGTCGACGTCGACGTGTCTACGTCGCAGATCCTTCGTGAGCTGCGCACGCTTCTCTACAGGTACGCGCGGGTGAATCGAGAGCGCGGCTGAGACCATGCGGAGCACGCGCCGAGTATGCCCCGTCTTGTTGTTCGCGCCCCGTCGACGACGTCCATGTAGGGTCGTGAATCGTCGTCGTCTTCTCCAGGTGACCGCAGAGAGCTTTTTGGCTCTCTCGATCATCCCAAGGAGAATTGACTCTGGCGTCGCATCGTTGCAGCATATCGCTTCGATGATCCGCTCGACATCGTAGACGTCCTTACGAGCGAGAGATTCCGCGACCTGCACGATCTGCTCCGCCGTCGCCGTACCGGCGAATACCGACGCGTACGCCGAGCCCGGATACGTCTCGCTACACATGTAGACCGTGCGCAGGATCTCGAAGATGCGAAGCCCGTGGACGCGCGCGAGATCGAAGACATCGATCTGTTCATCGAGCGAGTTGAAACACACGATGCGCCCGGTGGCTCCGCGCGAGATCATGAGCGCGACCTTGTCGTACGGATCGCGTACGGGGGTCGTCCGCTCGACGAAGAAAAACGTCGCATTCTGCGTCTCGTAGTCGGAGAAGTAGTTCTCGCGTAGCATCGAAATGCACCACCTGGTGCCAAGGCCATAGTGTGCGCTCGCAGACTTGTTCTTGATGTGCCTGACGATGAGGGACTCGTCCTGGAAGACGATTGAGGCCTCGACGGAATCCTCGATCCGGTAGAGACGTTCGCGCTTCTTGCGCTTACGATCTTGCGCGCGCTTGCTCTTCATAAGCCTATTGCGCAGACACGCTAGATCGTGCGGTCGATATGAGTAGATGTCCGGATTGATCCACTTGCCCCGGCTCCGCTCACCGCTGAAGCGATGAAAGAGATCCACGACGTCGGCGATCTCGGGCACAAGCGCTTGACCGCTCGCGAGTACCTTGATCTCCCAGCCCAAGTACTTGAGGTTCCCCGATGGATCGCGCGAAGCGAACTGGCGGATCGCGTCTTCATGTTCGGGATGCTTCTGGATAGCGAGGTCTAGGCGGGTGGTCATAATCGTGAACCTCCAACCGTTCGGAGCTGTTTGCGTAGACTGGCCTCGCACAGGTAACAGTGTCGAGCAGAGTGCATGCCAAGCTTTGCCTCCATCTCGGGGGTGATGATACCGGTGCTCTTTTTTGCGCCGATCGCGACACCGCGTTCGCGCGGTAATCCACACGCGGATCTTTCTGCACCGACCGCGAAGGCGTGCTGTCTACGACCCACGCGAAGCCATTCGACCAAGACACCAATCGCATTCATCGGATCCTCACTTTCCCTACGTACACGTCCTGCCACTGGCTCCGTGACCGTCCGCAGATGCGACACGGATCATCGACGCTCTTCTGCCCGCACCCGCTGCACGTGCCAGGCACGTGGTCCTGTCCCGGTACGAACGGCTCCTCGGGCTCGACCGCCTCGGCGTGTGCGCTCCGATCGACGACGCGTACCGCGCACATGGCGTGCGTGTGATGCGCTCGCCAGAAGTTCTCGCAGTCCTCGCGGGGGATGCCTGACGTGTCGAGGAGGGAGAGTGCGCAGGTGAAGCATTCGAGCGAGACGATCATGGTTCGCTCCCTTCGGGGGGCTCCTCGTCGGTGAACCTTGCGGCCAGGACCGCGAGGGCTCTCTGGATGCGATCGTCGTCCCAGTCCTTCTCGGTCGCCCAGGCGGCGGGGTCCGTTCCTAGCGGACGCGTCTGCAGCTCGTCAGCGTCCTCTTCCGCTGACCGTGGACTGCGGTCTCCACGGTCCACACTCTCGGTGGTGCTTCCGGACCGTGGGACCGTGGATGTGGACGGGGTCCCCCCTAACCCCCCGTCCACACCACGGTTCTGTCCACGGTCCGGCGACCGTGGATTCTGTCCACGGTTCACGTCCACACCCCTTCCCTGTGACCCCTGTGACTGTGAACCGAAGTTCTCATCTACGCGCTGCCGAACTGCTTGAGGCAGCTTGGAGAGGTCGACGCGAAGGGTCGACTTCATGCCCTTCTTGGGCGCTGGGATCTGGACGAGCCCAGCGCCTAGGACGGCGATCGCGGCGTTCCATCGCTTCGGGTCGTCGCCAAGGATGAATCGCACCGCCCGAACACCCGCGTCGGGGTTCCGAACGACGTACAGGACGGTCGAGATGGCGTCCTCGGTCGCCCTGTCGAGCTTCTGCTGCGCGACGGCCTGTTGCGCGTCCTCGCGTCTCTTGGTGAGCGACTTGAGCGACCCGGCGAACTCCACGCCCTCGTCGAGAGGCTCCTCGTAGCGGTAGCCAGTGAAGACCATGGGCGACCACTCGGCCCCGGTCGCGCGTCCCTTCGCAGTGATCCAGAAGATCCCGTTGTCGTTGGGCGCGCGAGCGATGACGCTCACGCTGTCACCGGAGTACTCGATGTCTCCACTTTCCTTGCCAAGACCCACGAGCGCGTCGGGATTCTTCAAGCGCCGAAAGATGGGGCGACCCTTATCGTCGATGTCAAACGTGATGCCGGCTTGTTGGGTCGCGTTCGCGAGGGTTGTGTACTTGTCGCGAGCGATCGATGAGATGACGAGTACTGCCACATTCTGACTCGAAGCTACGTCACGTGCGTAGTAAGCCGCGTCGCTGATCAGCTCTCGCATGTCGGGCATGCGCCCTTGCGCGTTCGCCTCACGTCCGATGATCTGCAGGAAGTCGACGATGAGAAGCATCGGACGCGAACCGGGTCCGTCCGGCTCTGGATAACGAGCGCGCATCGCCTGACAGAGGCGAGACAGCTCCTTGGCAGGCCAGCCTCGTGGGGAGGCGAAGACGGGATGCAGTGGAAGGTTCATCTCCATCATCGCGAGCGAGGCCGCACGCGCCTGTTCGAGCTGCCACTGGTCAGCTTGACCGGTGTAGAGCTTCGACCACGGAATGCGCGCGCGCTCGCTCACGAGACGCATTCCGATCTGCACGTCTTCGAGTTCGAGCCCAACGTACGCCGTTGGGACTTGAGCCATCGCCGCGTTGAGTGCGATCTGCAGCGCGGCTGCGGTCTTGCCGATGCCCGTGCCTGAACAGAGGTAGTGGACGCCGGGCCAGTAGCCGCCACCGTACTGACCGAGGAGCGACTTCCACGGCAAGGGAACAGGCTTCTCGATGCCACGCGCGCGACGATCTGCACGATCGACCGACTTGGGAAGGATCTCGGCGATGGTGCGAAGCTCGTACGCGGGAAGCTGTACGACGGGCGCGAAGGACACACCCGGGGTTGGCGATGACGGAGGCGGTTGCTGCGGCGCAGGCGACAGCGCCGGAGCCTGCGACTGCTGAGTGAAGTTCGCCTCGAACCCGAATTGCTTGCCCAACTCCTTCGCTGCGTCGATGGGCTCGACCCGATGCACCTCGGCGACGAGGTCCACGTTCGTGCGGAAGCCGTTGCGACCCTTGCCTTGGCATCGGTTGTGGTGGCACTTCAGGCCGAACTTCAGGACGTTGACGCCGCTCGTCTCACCGCAGCCGGGACACACGACGCTGCCGCTTGAGTCGTAGAGGCCGAGCCACTCGGCGACACGCTGAGGCTCAATGGTGTTGGCCTTGGCGAAAGGTGAATCCGGGTTCGCCGTGATGGGTTGCACGGAACCGTTCATCTTGATCCCGTACGCGTCGGCTATAAGCGACCGGCCAGCGTCGTTCGTGTCGTTCCAGAGCTTGCGCCCAAGCTCTCTGAGCTGTTCAAGGGTCAGGCGCACGGGCTCGACAGGCGCGACGATCGCCGTGCGTCGATGTGGACGCTCGGCAATGCCAGGAGCGCCCTTCTTCTTGCCTGTCCCGCATGCCGGTAGGATGCGTTTGGCGTCGAATAGCTTCGTATCGACCGTGACCTGTTGCTCAACGTCGAAGAGCGATGCCATGCCTGCAAGTACGGCGGCGCACGTCGCGCGAGCTTCTTCGACTGGCAGATCGGCGAGCGCGAGGTGTATCTGCCGGCCGTTACCCGAGTGCAGGTACGCCATACTCGCGTCTGAGCCGATGGAGTCGGAGAGGTACTTCCACGCGGTGAGCGCAGCCTGCACGCTGCGTCCCATCTCCTCGTCGGTGGCCGACGTGTTCGACGGCCGTTTCGCGTCGAAGTCGATCGCCAAGATGCGACGCGCGGCGACGTCAGAATCGGTCGTGCCGCCACCTTTTGGCAGATCGAACCATGTGCCAGGCGACGCGTGGCGCGTCTCGACGCCTGGGCGCAGGAGCGCGGGCATGATGTAGACGCCGTGCGCGATGAAGCCTTCAGCCTTCTCGCAGAGAGCAACGACCTCTTCGAGCGAGCGTCCATGCGCCGCTCGTGTGAGTTCGATCGTGTCGCCTGAGCGACGACGTACGCCGAGCGACTGGAACTCGACGACGGGAAGAGGTCCTACGAAGCCGAGCTGCCGCCGAAGGTTCGCTTCGAGACCTTCGCGCTGCGCCGCACGCAGACGCTCTTCGAGAGCGTCTACGACGATGAGGTTGTCAGGGGCGATCGGGTACACCCCGGTCGCTGCTTCGCCGGCTGCCCGCTTGGCGAATTCCTCGGGCGACAGCGGAACCCAGTCATCAACCATCACGGTTTGCGCCCCACACGCGGCACCGTTTCTCGCTCCCTTACTGAGTTGCTACTAGGACTAGAAGATCCTTGGTACGCCTCTCGGAAAGCGTCGTCAAGATGGACGGGGAACGACAAAAAAGGCGACGGCCCGCAGGAAGTGGGGTCCCAGCGGGCCGTCAGTAGCTTCAGAACGAGCGGGGTTCCTAGCTGATCGAGATGCTACGCGCAGTAGTCGCACGCGGTCAAGCTTGCCGTCATTCCTTCCCGAGGTAGAGCGCGACCAGCATACCGAGGTGCTGCGCAAGTGCGAGACGCTCAACGTCGGTGCGTCCGCCCTCGAAGATCACAACGCGCTCCAGCTTCTTCGCGGCTTCCGCGATGCTCTCGATGAGGTGCGAGTTCGTGTGGTTCGCGAACATGTCTGCGATCGTGACCAAGTCGATGTCGGCTTTCACGCCGATCTGTTCGAGCCCGTCGCGGATCTGCTGTCGCGTCTTGAGAATGTCCATGCTGAACGAGCCTACGGAAGGGCTCGACACTCGTCAACTAGGATCTACTCCGTGGTCCACCATGTCTTGTTGGTCTGTCGTCGACGAGCAGCCCGATTGTGGTCCAGATGGGCCATGTGAGCGCGATGACCAACCCGACGACGTAGAGCCACCATGGCGTCGGTGGTCCACCCTCTTCGATGGACTCTTGACGCCAGTCAGCCAAGACCGCGAGCACGACGCCGACGATGGCCGCGTAGAGAAGCGCCCAGATCATACGCGGCTCAGCCCCCAGATCAGCGCGCCCGATCCGAGTATCGCCACGACTGCGACAGCCGCTCCCGAGATGGGACTCGACGATGTTGGGGACGAGACTCCTGGGGCGGACCCCCTGTCCGCGAACTGCGCAGGTCCCGTGTCGGTGAGCTGCATGAGCGCGTCGAACTGGGTCATGCTCGTGACGTACGTGGGTGAATAGTTCGGGGGTGCGGTGCGTGGCGACAATTCTTTGCCGTACCTCGCCGCATCGACGTTGAGCGCGACCTGGTTCGCAGCCCAGAACGAGTCGTCGAACGAGAGCGAGTCGGTGACGAGGTAGTCGGGGGCGCTGAGGACGTCGACGTACGTGGTCATGCCCTGGAGCGTACGCCAAGACGAACCTGCACGCAGCCGAGGGCCTCGAAAGAGAACTTGACCTTCGTGTGCAACCTCGACAAGGGTGTCGGCCATGATGAAGAACCTCATCCCCGCCATCCTGGGCCCCATGCTCGTCGCGTACGGACCGGTCGACGTTCATCCGGTTCGCGGCACACAGCGAGAGTTGGTGCTGGCTGTCGCAGCTTCGCGCTCCGAGATCGTCCCTGAAGTCTGGCGCGACGTTGTCCTCGACAGGCTCGTGGATCGCGTCCGTACTGTCATGGTCACATGGGAGCCCGCACCGAAGCAGCTCGCGACGTCGGATCTCGCAGAGGTCGCACGCGACATTGCCGAGGCGGCGCTTGATCGTGGAAGCAGCAACGCTTCGGATGATGCGGCGGTCCTGATGGCGCTCTCGTACTGGGAAGGGGCTCGATGGGCAGCTTACGTCGACGACGGCCGTTGCAACGACCGCGCGTGGCGCGCGTCCCCCGAAGGCATCGAGACCATGCGCCGCTGGGGCGACTGCGACGGCAGCAGGGCGCATTCGCTCTGGCAGATCCACCCCGTGGATGATCCCAGCGCGCCGCTGGGTCTATCGTGCTCGTCTCGGATCGTCGACGGATCGCGTCTTGGTGCGGCGCGCTGCGCGCTTGCCATCGCAGAGGCGAGCATGAACGCCTACGGCAACCTCGCCGGCTACACGGGCGAGGACCCCTACGGTTTCCACCCCAAGGCGGACAAGCGGCTGGAGTGGGCACGCCAGGCGGCCGCTGCCGTGACGTGGTAGAACTTACTCGCCATGAGACCCCACTTCTGCAACAACCCGTTGACCTGCCTCGAATGCATCACGCTCTGACGATTGCGTCCGTTCTGACCACGCACCCGTCAACGTGCCGCGACCGTACTTCTCTCGGTACGCTTCTCGACACGCTTGGCAAAGGTTGCCGCGAGGCAGCCTGCGCGCGTGGCATCCAGGCGTCGCGCAGAGCCCCGCTTCTTCGCGACGCCCTCTCCAACGCTTGCCGCCGGCGCGGTTCTGCCCAAGGCATCGATCGCACTTCTTGAGACCCGACACCGCTTCGTTCGGACATTGCCAGTAACGCGTCTTGCGAGCGCACTGGGGCATCAGGAGCTGACCCTGGGACAGTAGAGCGTCGCCCCACCATGGCATGGCACGGGGGTGTTGTAGTCGCCAGATCCCACGTCATGGCCATCGTCGCAGATCCAGCGATGCTCGTGTTCTAGACGTCCACACCGCTTGCATCGCTTCGGATTGTTGCGCGACCTGTCGAAGGTGGATCTGGGCCTCATCGCGGTGGCTCCTTGCAGTCGCATGCCACGAAGCCGAAGCCACGCACGTGGAACGTCGTGCACCGCCACTCGCCGTGCATGCGGATGCATCGAGCCTCGGCCTCCTGGATGACGAAGTCCTTGACGATCGCGAACACCAAAAGCACTGCGAAAAGCGTGGCTGCGATGATGACGGCCCACTTCATTGGATCCTATCCGCGGTCGTGAGTGATACTTCTACCAGCTCGATATTCGCTTGAGCGCGTGCCCCCAGAACGAGCTGTCGCTCGTGCCGCGCGCAGAGTCGACTACGATGGCTGCGTATGACGGCGGCCATTCCGTCGATGAACCCCGCCATGTAGATGGCGGCTGCGATGTCCTCGGGGCTCAGATCAAGCGACGAGAGCCTTTTGGGGAAGTCGCAGACGTGACAGTGCACCCGCCTCTTGGGCTTCGCCTTACCCACGCGTCACCTCTCTCGTCCGGAATTGTACCCCCAGGATAGTGGGCAGCACCATGTCGTCCTCCAGCCCGAGCAGGTTCAACCTGGCCGCCTCCTTCCAGAGTCGGAGCGCAGATACGCCCGCCTCCATCTTCCCGTCGGTCATCGCGTAAGCGAGCATCAGAAAGCGATCAGCGTCGTTCATCGGGACGTCAGCCACGATGCACCGCCTCGTCTTGACGCACAAGTCCTAGTAGCCTACCGTTCGGCAAACATGAACCATGGTAAGTACAGCAAGCGTCGTAGCGGCCGTTCCAAGGCGAAGGGCGTTCGCAAGCGACCCGCGGGTGGCTTCATCACCAGCCTGCACGTCCAAGACCCGACGATGCTCGCTTGTGTGCAGAAGGCGGCCAAGGCGCGAGGCGAGAGCACAAGTAAGTTCATGCTGCGCGTAGCTCACCGCGAAGCGCTCATCGTTCTCAACGGCGACTGCCCCGCGTGTGGTGCGCCGATGAAGAGGCATGAGAAAGAGGCGGCGGCGTGAAGAAGCGATCGGGGTCGCGCAGGGTGCTACGTCGGTCCTTGAAACCGACCAAGAAGGGGCGGGTCCTTCGCCCCGAACCGATGAGGTGGATCGATAAGGTCATCGAGAAGCGCGCTGGCAAGCAGCCGCGGGACGGATCGGGCTACAGCTTCGGCGGTCGTGGGCAACGTGATCTCGACTTCTGGTACGACACCCAGGCGCTCCGCCGGTCGGGAACGCCACCGTCCGACCTCGATGCTGTGGGCACAGTCAGCATCGATAGAAGCCCATGGCGTGCGAAGGGAACCTTCGCGGGCCACGTAAGCGCGCAACCGCGTCGACCGTGCAAGAGGAGATGACGCGGCGGGATCAGGCGTGACAGCTCGGAGAGACGGGCGCTTTTTTAGCAGTAGTGCGGCGGATAGTAGCGCGGCGGATCGTGCAGCATCGCTACGTTTCTCATCAGATTGGCCATCAGCTTCGCGCGCATGAACAGTTGCTTGTCAGCGTCCGACGGCTCGCCACGATAGAGCAGCACGTACCCCAGATATTGCCCCATGGTGGAGCGTCCCTGAATGCGCGTGCGCTTCCTCGGATCGAGGCCCAAGCTGCGTGCAATGTGCCTCGTGATCGCGCGGCAGAGATCGCGCTCGTATAGAGGCCATCTGATGTTCCAGTCGGCCCGCTTGATAGACATTGGGATCGCGATGCGCAGCGATCGCCATGGTAGACGCCCGATGGGCATGCGCAGCTCTGCGTCCATTCATCTTCTTCTAACAGGATCTACTTGACCTACGCAAGGGGTCGCTGTAGCGTCGTTCTAGGCCGCGCGAGGAAGGGACGACGATGACCAAGAAGAGCAACCGAGGCTTCGGGGGCATGGACAAGGATCTCCAAAAGGAGATCGCTAGCAAGGGCGGCAAGGCTGCTCACGCGAAGGGACGCGCTCACGAGTTTACGAGCGAGGAGGCGCTTCTCGCCGGCCGCATGGGCGGCCAGAAGATCAGCCAGGACCGCGAACACATGGCAGCGATCGGGAGACGGGGGGGTCAGGCGCGTGCTCGTGCTCGCAAGGCAGCAGCCTCGTGAGCATCGTACGTATCGAACTGACATCGGACTCGGGACGCTATCTCATCGAGACGGACGGTCAGGAAACCATTGACCTTACGGGGTCTGATGGTACGAAGAACACGATCGGCGGGGACGGCGCTCGGCGGATAGGAGCTTCGATTCGTCAGTTCCTATTCGCGTGTGCGACCGAGGACGCCATCGCTCGGATGCGAAAGAGATCCGGCCTATGAGCGACCTTTTCACGTGCCACGACTGCGGCGAGACATACGACCCGAAAGGCAGCCCGCACGACTGCCCCGGGACGTCCCGCGAACTCTCCGAGCGCATCGACCTGCTGGAGAAAGAGCTGCACGATCTGGAACGCGACCACAAGGCGCTACTGCGCGCTCTGCTCGCGTTCAGCGAGAGCGAAGCCTACCCGCGACTGCGCGCGCTCATCGAGATGCTCATGAGGGACGAATGAAGATCCGGTTGCCGCTGCACGGACGATGGATGCAACCGTTCGCGGTTATGTGGTGCGTGTTGTGCGGCCATCGCTGGGTGCTTACGGACGTGCTCTCGATCGACGTCGAACACAGCGAAGCGCTCGTTGAGCGAACGTGTGCACGATGCGGCTTGGAGTGGTCAAGACGTCTCAAGCTGAACCCGACCGGGATGCATGCCGTTCAGACTTTGCATAAGGTCCGCCGTACACGTTCACGGAGGTCTGTCATGAAGTGCGTAGCGATCAATCCTCCGTCGACAGAGCCCTGCGGAGAACCCGCGGACCGCGTCGTGACTTGGACCGATGGCGACAAGAGTCTCATGTGTGAGTCATGCGCTCTCAGAGCGCAGCAGATCGCTGAGAGCCACGGCTCGCGCATCAGCGTGACGAAGATCAGCTAAGAATTTCACGCCTCCCGTCAGAAGGTTGCTTATCCAAACCGAAAGGCTGAATCCCATGAAGACCATCATTCGCATTCTCGCCTGTCTTACCCTGCTCTTGTTTTCGCTATCAGCCAAAGCTGCACCCACGCTCACGCCCGACTTCGACCTCATCGCGCCGGGGTGGATCGCGCCACCGCTCACGCAGGTCATGGATCCGTACTGGGCCGCGTTCGGGTTGCCCAACCGCGGGATCAACTACTACTCCTCGGGGGCTCCCACATCGCCGAGCCCCTACTGGGAGCGCTTCGATCCGACCTCGCCGCTCTACGAGGCTTGGTTCGGAGCCTACGTCACAACCGGGTTCCCGTGTGTCTCAGAGTGGCAGAACCCGACGTCGACCACGATCCCTTGCAGCGTCGAGAACGTGCTGGCGCTGACGAGCGCCGACCAGTACGTGTGGCTCGCGGCCTACGGCGACCCCTCGCCCCTGGCGCAGGTCGACACGACGAGCGTGCGGGTGTTCGGCCCGGACTGCGATGGCTTCTTCGTCGTGTACGCGCAGATGGCGAGCCATTCCGATCTCGGCTCGCCGATCTCGCTCTACGGTATCGATCCACCGTACTCGCTGTACGCATCTGATGTGCCGATGTACCAGCCGGTCACGCTCAATGCTCTCGCGCGCTTCAAGTACGATCCGTGCGCGGGCGAACTAGTCATCGCGTACATGTCCGGCACTGAATGGGAGACGCTCGATGGAGCCTGCCACTCGACGCCCCCTGACGTCATCGTCGATCAGCTCGCGATGGTCTTCAAGACGAGTTTCCACTAGGAGCCAATCATGTCTCAGTCATCGATCCGCGTCCGCGCCTCCTGGGACGACTACTTCATGAACATCGCGCGCGAGGTGTCGACCCGATCGACTTGCGACCGCAAGTTCGTCGGCTCCGTCATCGTGCGCGACAAGAGCATCCTCGCGACCGGCTACAACGGCAGCATCCGCGGCGAGCCGCATTGCGACGAGGAGAGCCACCTCATGGAGGGCGGCCACTGCGTGCGCACCGTGCACGCCGAGGCAAACGCCATCAACCAGGCGACCAGGAACGGCGTGCGGATCGATGGCGCTTCCATCTACGTCACGGAGCGTCACGCTCGCGTACGCGGGCGTACCCTGCCACTTCGCGGAGCATCTGCTGCGCGTCGAACTGCAGCATGGGCGCCACCGTGACGGCGCGCGCGGCGTACATGAGGTCGAGGACCTTCGGCGTGAGCAGCATCGCCCCGAGCACGTCGGCGATCTGCTGCGCCAGGCCTGCGCCCGCTCCTACACGCACACCCCCGAGCTTGAGGGCGTCGGCCATGACCGCGAGCTTGAGGCGCGAGCCCACCTGTAGGGTAGTCCAGTGCACCTCCGCATCGCCCGCCTGGACGTGCCGCAAGACCACGGCGTCCCGGGTAGGCCCCGGGGCGTCAGGTAGGTCCAGAACGGGTCCTGCGAGCCCCTGCGAGTCGCTGGGTTCGTGGGCCACTCCTCGATGATGTCGTCGACCATACCCCCCCCCCCCTCAGCCCCACCCTACTGGCAGGCGAAGACGCTCGCCAATGGCAAGCGACTGAAACGTCCAGCCCCAACGGGTCAAGACTCGTGGTTTCCTGGGGTTGGCGCCCAGTAGCTCCACGACGCGTGCGGGACTGCCGGTGTACGCCTGCGCGATGCGCTGAGGACTGTCGCCGGACCGCACAACGTGGACCACTATCGGCGGCATGGCGCGCAGTCGCGCTACCTCGCGCCTGAGCGTCGCGATCTCGCGAGCCTTCGAGGCCGCGTCGAGTGCGAGTAGTCCCGAGCCCTCGACCTGTCGCGGCCGAGGGGCTTCATCCCGCGACGATCGGAGCTGAGCGATCTCGCCACGCAGACGCTGGACTTCGCGCTCCATGCGCGCGAGATCGGGTGACGGAGGCGACGCGAGTCCGACGGGCTCGGGGGTCTTTCGATCGAGCAGCTCCTGCTCGTGGATGATGCGCACCGCCGCCAAGGCAGCCGTGCGCCCTTCCTCGGCGTAGGGGGAGCCCAAGGCGAGCGCCATGAGCTGGCGCGCCTTGGTTTCCTCTTTCGACATCGACCTGACCCTACGCCGTGACAATCACCGGAATGGTGCTCGTCTGCGAATTGCCGCCAGAGTCCGTCCACGACATAGTGAGTGTCGAATTGCCGACCTTGAGCGCTACGAATCCGACGGTGTTGGGAGTTGCGGTCGGCATGTTGTAGTCCACACCAACTACCGTGAGATCCGAGCTGGAGTACGGCGCACCGAAGTTTTGACCGGATTGCACCGCCCACTGGGCGCCTGTTGGAAGCGTCGCCGTGAGCTTGCTGTTGTTCGACAGCGAGAGTGTGATCTGCGGCATGACTCCAGGTAGGAGGGTAAGCGCTGTCGTAGTGGATCCGGTCTGGGTCGCTCCCCCAGACTGCGACAGGTACGACGCCTGCCAGGCAGAGAGCTTCGACATGCCTACGGCATAGCCGATGCCTGCGCCCCCTATCGCCCCAATACCGCTGGTCCAATCGCGCACTGATCGACCCGCGATCAAGCGTGGCTTGATCGTATAGCCGACTAGCAAGCCTGCGACGGTGATGGCCCCGCCGATCACGTATCTGCTAGCCGATGGGGGCGTCGAGGCTGGCGCTGCAAGTCCCCATTCTTCGAGTGTGTTCATCGCATGCCTACCCCTGTAGATTCAGGCTGTGACCGTTACGCTGACAGCGGTGGTCTGAGCGGCTCCGTTCCCATCGGTCCACTGGATCGTGACTGTCGCGGAGCCTTGAGCAGCGGCCAAGATATTGGCGGTACCGCCGCTGACGCTTGCGGAGGCCACCTGACTGTTCGAGGACGTAGCACCCGTGACCTGTCCAGTGGGGGCCCACCAGGCGTAAGCGCTGCCGGCTGAGAGTGTGATCGATGTGAGGGCGCCCGAGCTGCCACTCTGATTCGCACCTGCATTCGACACTGCGTTGACCATCGTCACACCCGCGAGTCCCATGACCAATCCACTGGCTCCACCGATGCCAGCCCCCCACATGGCGCCTTTGCCTGGCTTCTTCACCGCGAGACCCACAAGCGCGCCAAGTAATGCCCCGGTGGTCGCGCCACCGACAGTTGAGATCGCGACGGCGCTTGCGGTGACGGCCGTTGGAACGCTTCCAAGTCCCTGATGGGCTCTTGACTCTGCGAGCCCCCATTCGCTCAGCGTGTTCACGGGCCCACCGTGACGCTGATGGTCGACGACTGGTTCTGTCCGTTGGCGTCTGTCCACGCAGCCTGCAGCGTGGTCGAGCCTTGCGCTACAGCCTGAGCGGTTGCCGGCGCCTGCATGGTCATCCCGCTCGTACTGACGATGGTGGCGGCCGCTGAGAGGAGGTTGATGCCTCCGGTCGCGCCAGTCGGAAGTGTGAAGCTAATAGCGTTGTCGCCTGACAGCGAAAGCGCGATCGGGGTCATCGTGCCCGGCGCGAGCACGATGTCAAGCGTCGACGCGTTCGTGACAGGGTTCGGCATTCCAGCGCCCCCCGTCGCCGGTTGCTGACTCTTGCCGTAGTAGTACCCAGCGCCACCGCCTACGACGGCACCGATAGCGACTCCGGCGAGGCCCGAGCCCTTCATGACCATGCGTTCGCCAAGCCCTCCAGCGATGGCGCCGATGCCTGCACCGATGAGCCCCGTGGTCGCGGGCGCCATCGGCGTTGACGGCGTCGTAGCTCCGAGCCCGAACAGTCGAAGCGGCGATGGTCCCTGATAACGAGTGGCCGGCCGAACTATGAGTCCCCATTCGTTGCGCATGATGAATTCTCCTTCTTGAAGCGCGTGAGCTTCTCTTACCAGGGACGCAAGCGACTGAGCGCTTGCATCATTGTGATCCCATGTTGCGAGGCGTACCAGTAGAGCCCCCCCGCGCTTGCGGCGCCTACGACGACGGCTGTCGTGACGACCTTCGAGCCAGTAGACGTACCAGCGGCGCTTACGCCTGGTGGTTTCCCCGGTGTGGAATTGGAGAAGCCGCTCGTGGGGAACTTCAAGCTGCTGAGCTTCAGCCCGAGATTGATCGGTGGGATAGGCCAACGTTGCTGGTCATACCCGCCTCCGAGCACCCACTCGATGAACGTCGCGCTCGACGTGTCTTGCGCACCCACGTTCGCAATGTCCGTGTTGGGGTCGAACTGGTACTGCCTATCGGTCGAGTATCCGGTATTCCACGCATCGACGACGGCGCCGAGCAGGATGTTGGTAGGAAGCGGAGAGAACCCGTTGATTGCAACTTCCTGCATCTTGATGAACGCATGATCGAAGGCGATGAGAAACGACTTTCCCGCATCTCCTAGTAGCGCTAGTCGATACGCATTGGGTTTTAGGTACATCTTATTCGCCGCATCGTCGGCATTCGCGTACCCCGAGTAGAAACCCTTGCCACTTCCCGCAACGGCGGCCCAATCGGTGGCTGCTGTAGAGCGATCACCGAGCGCGTACAGCTCCATACCAACGAGATTCCACCAAGGAAATGCTTGCGATCCCCAGTTGCCCAAGAAGTTGTATCCGCTGAGCGTCTCCCACGAGATGTTTCCGGCGCTCGTAGCGGTGGAATTGAACTGCTCGATAGTGACCCACTGCGGATCTTTCGGTCCGGCCGCGCGCGCTCCCATGTGAAAGCACGTGTACCCGAGTGCGTAACTGCACTGCTGCGGAGCCGGCGGGGGGAACAGCGCGTTCGCAAGAGCGCCTACGAGACTGACGCCGGCCAGAACAGCTACGCCCACGACTGGACTCGCACCAAGCACCGCTAGCCCTACGGCGATGAGAGGTGTCGCATCGCCGATTGCCTTGCCGTAGTTCTTGCCCGACAGATCCTGCAACACTCCGAATGCCTGCTGGCCAATGTCGGAGAACTGCTGCGCGTACGCAGCAGCTTGCGATGCCCCGCCTGCCACCTGCGGGCCGAGCCAACCCGCAATCTCCGCTTGTACATCAGTAGGGAGCTGCTGGTACATGTTGTACCCCTGCGGTAGCGCGAGCCCGAAGGGTTCTACGATGCGCCCACCGACGCGAAGGATCTCCGAACGCATCTTCCCTCAACCTTTCCGCCGAATGAACTCGTAGATGGTGAAGCCGCTCACGATGACACCGAGCCCGAGCGAGAGCGCCCACAAGCCTGGGTTAGGGCCCGACGACGTTGCGAGGGTTGGGGGGCTTGCGCCGGGCGTGGGAATCCAGACATCGCATCCCTTGAAACAGCCTGGGATTGCGCCGCCCTGAGCATCGGTCGACCATGTATGCGGATCGACTCGTAGCAGCAAAGGCACGCCGCCGGAGTAGATGGTTTCGGTGTATCCGAGCGTCTTGGCCGGGTCTTTGGTGAGAGCAACCGCACGTGCCTGTACGTCGGCGGGCACCGCGCCGTTGACGTTCGTGTTCCAGACGACATAGCCCTCTGGCGCAGAAGGAAAGGCGGGGCATGCCGACTGCAGAGTTGTACCTTGACCGAACGTAGGATCGGGAGAAGCCAGCCCCCATTCGTTCATCATGTTCGGCCTCGCAGGTTGAACCGAGCGAATTCGCCGTGCAGCTTCTCAGCAGCAGTGTCGTACGCGTGAGCCGCGTCCAGCTCCGAGGTGAAGCGCCCGAGCATGTATCTCTTACTGTTCGCCGAGATCATAGCGACCCATCGCTCGCGTGATCGGTCGTACCAGACCCCCTTGTACTTCGAGGTCACCTCACCGACGGTGTACGCACCTCGCGCATGCTTCTTAGCGTTCTGCGCGTTGGTGGCGTGAGTGGCTCGTCGAAGGTTCTGCTTGCGATTGTCCAGTACGTCGCCGTTGCGATGATCGATGTAAATGCGCGACGGGATCCCGGTCACGAAGTGATGCAGCATGGTCTGGCGGTTGTCGATGCGCGTGGCCACGCCGTGATCAGTCGTGAACCACATGCGACTCATGACGCGCGAGGCATCGTTTTGATCGACAAGAGCGAACCGTCCCTTGCCAAGGGGGATCCACCTAGCTCCACGAACGGCGATCGGCTCCTTCTCGTTGAGTCGCGCGCGCTCTGCACGTCGCTTGCCGTTGTACTGGCCCGCGCACTTCGCGTCGCAGCACACGCCCGTCTTCACGAAGGGGTGGAAGGGTTCGCCGCAGTTCGCACAGGTTACGAGCATCTTCAGACGCTTCGATGACATGCTCGAAGCGTACGAGACATCAGGTGACAGGCAAGCACCCGTCATCGCCAGCTCCACGTCGGAAACGAAGGGATCTTGGGTCGCTTGAAGCCGTCGGCGGCCCACGTCCCCAAGAAGGCCCCCACGACGCCGACCGCGATGACCGTGACGACGGCGCCCGCGTTCGATGGCCCGACGGGCGGCACCACGACCGCCTGCGTCTTGGGAAGCCAGCCCGAGAGCTGCGCCGCGTACGTGGAGGCGGCCATACCGGCACCCGCATAGCCCATCGACGCGAGCGCCTGCGCGAAGCCCTGAAGGTTCGCAGCCGCGAGCTGGTCGTAGCCCCCGTGCGCCTTGATGAACGTGAAGTAGGCGTCGGCGCCGCCAAAGAGACCGGAGAACATCGCGAACTGTAGTGGGCTCGTGACGAGCGGGTTGAGACCGCAGTCGGCCTGCGGCGCCGCGCCGCACGTGAGGTTGCCAACGTTGAACGCGTAGCAGCTCGCGCCGCCTGCGGTCTCGACAGCCCAGTGGGCAGCCGCTAGGTTTGCTGCAGGACGCGTCAGGCGCGCCGCAGCAGTTCCCACGAGCTGCCCGAGGCTCACGGGCGTGTGAGGCATGGTCGGCAGCGACGCCGCCGCGGGGATGGGTGTGTGGGCGACCGGTAGGGCCACGACCTAGAGTCTACCCTAAGGTCGACGGGCGCGTTTGAGACGCTTGCCTGTAAGCCCTACTGGGGTAATCTCGTGAGCATACCAATGGCAGACACCATCAGCGCAACGCAGTCCATCGCGCAGGCCGAGGCCCTCATCGACAAGAATCTGCCGCGAGGCTGGCGGAAGATGTTCGTCGAGCCTCCGTGGCGCTCTCTGGAACCCGTGTGCCGTGGATGCGGCAAGGATCCGAAGCTCGCGCACCTGGCGGAGCCGGGGCTGAAGTGGGCAAACAGCGCGATCGTGAAGAACGATGCGCCTCAGCGGACGCTCTGGTACTCGTTCGCGCTCGTTTGCGAGAACTGCGTGAAGGACCGCAAGGTCATGAACCGTCTCGCCATCGAAGTCTTCGCGCCTCAGAGTCCCGAGGCCGGACTACCCGAGATCACCATCGAAACGAGCGACCCTTCCAAGAACTAGAGCAGGTGGTAGGCTTCCCTACGAAGGGAAGGAACCATGCTCAAGCGGCGCCTGTCGCGCACCTTGGGCGCACTTCGGATTGGGTAGCCCAGAAGGTGCGTTACGGGGTCTTCATCGAACGACGCCTCATGGCATCGGCCACCTTCGGGTGCGACGTGTACGCCGCCGGAAGGGTGACCCCCGACTTCTGGAGCAAGAGGCCGATGTCCGTGATGATGTCCACGGCCGCCGCCTCTTCGCCTGCAAGGCATTCCTGCGCGAGCTGCAGGATCGGTTCGCCCCAGTGATCGCTGACGCACTGCTCGGCAGTGGCGAAGTCGGCGGCTTGCTGGGCAGGCGTCTTCGGCTGCCCGCAGGCGGTCGTGACGAGCGCGAGGAGGGAGGTGGCGAAGAGAGAGCGTTTCATGTTTCGCACGCTATCACGACTTCTGGAGCTGGAGCAGAGGGGGTTTCGGCGACGGATCGCGTGAACTCCTTCAGCGAGAGATCGTCTCCCTCGTCCAGCGCGCCAATGACAGACGGGTGTGACCACGCAATCGACTTCCACTTCCCTTCCTTCGGGTGGGGCCAGCGGGCCCGGGGCCCACCCACGTGAGCCCCGGACCGCGGAACTCGAAGGGTCTCAGGTGAGGGAGGTGCTTCGCGGGCTGGAAGGTCATAGGCGGTTCCTCTCGATCTCGTGAAGCCCGCTCTCGATGTCCAGAGCAACGCTGTCGAGCACGTTCGCTTTAGCGTCGCACTGAAGCACCGCCGTTTCGTTGCGATGAAGCCGTATAGCTACGCGTCGCCAGTGATTCGCGGTGGAGCGAAGGAACTCGACCACGTTTTTCCGCTCGTTCATGGTACGAACACCCCTTTCAGTAGCCGAAGCGACTCGGACCGCGGAACTCGAAGGGTCTCAGGTGAGATCGAGCACCCGCCCCTTGCCCGCGCTGTTGGCCTTGGGTCGTGACGATGCGCGACGGGCGCGCGTCTCGGCCCAGTCGCGCAGCGCCTTGATCTTCTCGCTTGCGAGCTTGGAGAGAGGCACGACGCCGACGGTCGCCTTCACGAGGTCGCGTGTCTCGACAGGCCGAGCATTGTCGGCGAACGCCACGAACATGGCGTCGGGCACGAGCGCGTTGATCTCCGAGCCCGTGTAGCCGTCGCACTCGGCGACGACGCCCTCGATGGCCTCGGGGCTCAGCTCGACGCCGTGCGCCTTGAGGCTGACGCGCAGGATCTCGGCGCGCTCGCCCTCGTTGGGAAGGTCGACGAAAAACACCTCGTCGAATCGCCCCTTGCGAAGCAGCTCGGGCGGCAGGCCAGTCACGTCGTTCGCCGTGGCGACAGCGAAGACGGGCGCCTTCGTCTCTTGCAGGAAGGTGAGAACGGCCCCGAGCTGGTCGGCGGCGACGCCGCCGTCGCCTTGGTCGCCGCTGGCACCCTTGAGCGCCTTGTCAATCTCGTCGACCCAGAGCACACACGGCGCCGCCGCCTCGGCGACAGCGAGGATACGACGGATGTTCTGCTCGCTTTCTCCGACGTACTTGCTCTTCTGGGCCCCGAGATCGAGGCGGAAGAGCGGCAGGCCGAACGCGGTCGCGAAGCACTTGGCCGCGAGGCTCTTGCCGGTACCGGGAGGGCCGACGAGCAGGCAGCCCTTGGGGGCGGGCAGCCCGTAGGCCTTGGCGGCTGGCGTGAAGGCGACCTTGCGCTGCGTGACCCAGAGCTTGAGCAGATCGAGGCCGCCGATGGCGTCGAGCCCGCGTGGGTCGGGGTCGTGAACCTGCAAGCCCTGACGTCCGATCACGCGTTTTTTCTCGGCGCCGACGAGCGCCGGATCGATGCGCGGTGGGATGCTCGTCACGAGGCTGCGGGCGAAGCAGGACTCGATCTCTTCGTGGCAGAGACCCATCGCCGCGTCGATGGCCGCGTCGCGGGTGCCGTTGGGGCAAGCGCCTGCGCGGAAGCGCTCTGGGATGGACTCGATCGCCGAGTCGAGGATGGCCGCGACCTCGGTCCTGTCGGGCAGCGGGTACTCGACGAGCACCACGTGTCCCTGCAGTTCGGCGGGGATCTGGTTCGAGGGGCTGAGCACGATGATGCATCGAGCCTCGGCCGTGGGGACGCTCTTGAGGAAGCGCACCACGCTGCGGAGCTTGCGCCATGAGAACTGATCGAGAACATTCGGCAGATCGCGCATGACGTATACGACGGACTTCCTCGTCTTCTCGACGTAGTCGAGCGCCTGCATCGGGACGAGCACCTCCTCGACGAGTTCGCGGGTCGCCGTGCGCATCCCGTCGGCACAGTCCCAGAAGACGATCCCGAGCTTCGCGGCGGCGGCTGCGTCGACCAGCGCCCGCTCGACGCGTTCCTCTTCCTTCGTGACGATCCAGAGCAGTGTGTTGCGCGCCTTGAGAAGCGCCGTCACGTCCGCGTTCGTCCTCGCGCCCTTCGAGGTCTTGATCTCGTCCATGTCCTATCGCCTCCGAAGTAAAGCCTACCACGCACCAGCAGGATGTCAACAGTTGACAGGTTGAAAGAGTGTGCTATGTTCAGGATCGGAAGGTGAGCGAACCATGACGACCGACACGATCCCCGCCGGCAACATCCAGAAGATCCGGCCTGGCCTGATGATCAGCCTCAAGACGACCGTCAAGGGCGGCGTCAGCTACCTGCGCGAGGACCTCACCGAGGGCGCCGAGACCCGCTCGGACGGCAAGGCCGTCGAGAAGTGGGAGACGACGAAGATCGTCGAGGACCCGGCCGAGCACGAGCGAGCGCGCAAGACCATCAACAAGGCCCGCAGCATCATCGCGAAGGTGTGCATCACGACCGCCTTCGGCCTGCTCTGCCCCGAGGAGCGCGAAGCAGAGCTGAACACCGCCATCGCCGAAGCAAAGAAGCTCATCAGTGCGCACAACGCGACGGCGACCTTCACGCACGTCCGCGTCTACTGTCTCAAGGGCCGCATCGCCTCGACCGAGGAAGAGAGCGCACGGGCCATCGGCGAGGAGGTCTCGGCCCTGCTCGCGACCATGAACCAGAGCATCGACAAGCTCGACGTCGAGGCCATCCGCGAGGCCGCCACGAAAGCCAAGCAGCTCGAAGAAATGCTCGGGCCTGAGCAGGCCGAGGCCGTGGCCGGCGCCGTCGAGCAGGCGCGCAAGGCCGCCCGCGCCATCGTCAAGCGCGTCCAGAACGAGGGCGAGGCCGCTGCCATCGTCCTCAAGGACATCGCGCGCGGGAACCTGGAGAAGGCCCGCATTGCGTTTCTCGACTTCGAGGAGAAGGCCCCCGAGGCGGTCGTGGCCAGCCTGCCGGCGGCGAACATGCAGCGCATGGCGGGGCTCGACTTCGGTGATGCGGCGGTGCCTGAGGACGTCACCGTCGGGGAGATGTAGGTCATGAAGGAGATCACCGCAGCGGGTCAGCTCGAAGTTGTCGAGCGGGTTACAAGACTCGTCGAGGATGCAGCGCAGATAGTTGGCGACGATGCAAGTCTCGACGTCCTCGAAGGCGCGGAGGCGAAGAACTTATCAGAGCTGGAGAGCAGCCTGTCGAACGCGCGCGTGATGTTGCGTGCGTTGCGACGACAGCTCAAGGCGCGCGCGATCGACCGAGTCTAGGTCGAAACCTAGGAGCGTTCAGGCGTCCACCATCCTCAGGGAGAACCGACATGGCATGCGAGTCAATACGGAAGTCGAATCAGACGAAGGAGCAGCGCAAGGTCGAAGTGCAGGCCGCGCTCAAGAAGCTCGACCTCGCGCTCGCGAGCGGCAAGGTGACGCTCGCCGTCGGCCCTCAGGGTGGCGTCGTGTTCGTCGGCTGGAGCCCCGCCGATCGTAACGACGTCACCGACGCGTGCGCGTTCCGCACGCTGCAGTCGCAGGGCTCGGGCGCGCTGCTTCGCGCGCTCGCGGCCGCCGAGATGAGAGCAGGCCGCAAAGTGAACCCGACGATGGTTGCTGCGGGGACCCACTCGCATGACGGCGGCAAGACCTGGCACTCGGGGCACTGACGATGGACATCTTCAAGGACTGGTGGTCGGAATGGTGGCTCGCCGTGCTTCTAGTGCTCGGCTTGGGCTCAGTGATCGCCGTCGCGGTCGTCCACGACAGGCGCGAGGAGCGCCGAGAAGAGCAGCAGTGCGCGCAAGCCGGCGGCCGCCGCGTGTGCCACGACGACTCGACCATCGCGATCGACTCCAAGGGTCGTCCAGTGGTCGGCGTGACCACGATCTGCCGATGCCTCACACCCGACGGAAGGGAGATCGTCATTCCATGAGCACCCTTCGCTACTGCGGCTCGATCCGCATCCGCGTCACGTACATCGACCAGCCGGCCGTGTCCTACGTCGACGGCAAGCTCGATCCCAAGAACTGGTACCCGGACGGCTGGAGGATAGAACAGTGACAACGAAGCATCCACCCGGACTTCGCGGATGGACGGACATAGGTTCCGACGTCTCGTGGGAAGACTACGGGGGCGGGTGGGCCCGCCGTGCAACAGATGGAAGCTACTTCGTGCTCGACTTCGACAACATGCAAGAGGCCTGCGGTAGCGACGTCTCGGATGACGACCCTGCGCGCTACGTGTGCGAGGTCAAGCGTGTCAACCTATCGACACTCCCGATCGCTAATCTCGTCGCGGCCCTGAAGTCCGTGGGCCTTCGCTATGTGATGCTCGACGACAAGGGGACGCTCATGCCTGCCGGCAACAGTGAAGGAGAGCCAGACCTCCGACTGGCGATCGTTTCTGATAGTGGAGACGTCGTCGCAACGGAGGCAGATACCACGCACATGCAGCTCGTGTGCATTGAGGCCTGCGTGTCCTACGGCTGCGCCGAACCTCTCTACAGTGCGACCGGCGCGACGCGGCCACGAAACGTGAGGGCCGACGCGCGGCGGGAGGCGGAGTCTCTCATGCGCGACGCTGCGAAGCTTCGCACGGCGCTCGACAGGCCGGTCAACAAGCTCGGCTCGACGGCGGAGGAGTACGGCCGAGGCGACATCGAGTCTGCACTGAACCGTGGGCCCTTCGACGTCGGCAAGAATCTCATGCGGCGGCTTAGCGGTCTGCCGCCCGTAGAGGAGTGACATGAATCGTCAATGGCTGCACCTCGTCGTCGCGACGGACGTCGTCCAGGGCGTCTTCGGCGCGGCGCTCTACATCGAGGCCGACAAGTTCGCGAAGAAGCTCACCGCGGACTTCCCGTTCGCGGCCGCCTCTGTACACACTGTTCATGGCGAAAGGCCCACGGTGGGTTCGAGCTACAGCGCCCAGCTAGGGATCGGGCGCCTTTACACCTCCATGACGAAGGACCGAATATGACGACCGTCAAGCTGCACGAATGCGCCCCCGAGAACGCCGCCACGATGCGCGAGTGGATCAATTCGCGTGGCGGCGTCGCGGTGTGGCCAGTCGCCAACCTCTCGAACATCGGCGTAAGCTGGTCGACACCTGCGCTTACGACGGAGGGCCAACCGATGCGCAAGCCCACTTGGGAAGCGGCAGAGAAACCCACGCGCATCATCACTGATGCGAGTCAGATCCTCGTGGTCGAGCGCAAGGAGTACAAGCGCTTCCACGTGGCCATTCGCAGGGGCTCGCAGGGCATGATGTACAAGCTCACCGACGCGTCGAGTCGCAGGGTTCGCGCGTCGGTAGATAAGGCTGGCGAAGGCGCGAGCTACCACTTCGACTACGACACGCAAGAGGCGGTTATCACCGTTCCTGGCTCGTGTGTCCTGCTCAGCGAGTGGAAGGATCCGAATGAGGTGTGTGATGCCCCGCAGCTTTGAGACCACGCTGGACAGCGTGTACCGCCACCGAGTTACCGTACAGTGGTGGGACATCCGTGGTCCGGTCACCAACGATCGTCTCGTCGAGGATGCCGAGGAATGCGTACGCCACGGCATCGGCGAGATCGATTGTGAGAGGGGCGAGATGCACTTCGAGGATGGTGAATCCAGTGCCCGGGGCTGGTGGGAGATCAGCCGCACGTGCGTGTGTGGGCATGGAGGTGCGTGATGCCCAAGATCATCGTCATCAAGTGCCAGGACGACTCACCGAGCTTCGACCAGACGCTTCGAGCGATTGTCGTTGTCCACGAGACCGACGCTGAGTGGATCGGTCGCCGCTTCGAGGACTACGACGCTGGCTTCGACATCAAGTGGCCCAAGTTTGCATGGAAGCGGGTCCTCCAGCCGCAGCCGTCCCCTTCCGAACGTCGTGCGCTCGACAAGGCGCGCATGCTCGAACTCTATTCGTGGTCGGTTGCCGCCGGAACGCTCGGCGCGCTCAAGCGCAAGGGCTGGGTCTTCGAGTGCGAGAGGGGTGCAAACGATCCCATCACCGCTCGGCGCTACGACCTCACCGAAGTCGGTCTCGCCGTGCTCAATGGGGCGTCATGAGGGGTGTGATCAAGCCCAAGGATTGGAGGCGATAAGATGCCTTCGATGACGTCTCAAGCGTTCAACGTGTATCTGTCGTGGGTCTGTTACGCCGTGGTCGGTCAGACTGAAAGGTCGGACGCGATTCTATCCGAACACGCCTCGCTCGTCCTGCGAGGAGCGGCGGCGCAGCGTGAGGCGTTTCCGGTCGAGCCCAAGAGGCTCTATCGCGGCATCCTGCTCGAAGACCACGAGGTGGTGCGCGGTATGGTCGCCGCTGACGAGCGCCTTCGTAGTGTCTCGTACAGCGAGGACCTCGAAGTCGCTCAATACTTCGCGGACCCCGAGACGATCATCAGCGGCTTGGTGACCTCACGGAAGCTCAACGTGAAGGGTTACATCATCGAGCGCCAGGTCACTCAGGATCGCGTACTCTTCCATCACTCGTGGGCTCAGACGGGCATCCTCCTGCCGCCCGACGTGCCGGAACCGTGGAACGAGATCAGGGCGATACCCCTCGGGCCGCCAGCTTCGATGCTTCTCGGTGATGACCTTGCGCTGCAACTCGCATTCGCACTGCGCACGCAGAAGGAGGTCATTCTGTATCAGGACGGGGCCGTGCTCGCGGTGCGACCGCGCCAGGATCTGCCCAGCCCATCCACACAGACGCTCAACGATCGGTACGTGCCACCGTGGCTCAGCGACGGAGAAGACACGTGATCTACCACTGCGACGGCTGCGGGCGGGGCATCGCCGCGACGGCCGATGATCCGGTCCATAAGGCGGGGCACAAGACTCTCTCTGCGGCCGATGTCTCGGAACGGCCGCAATCTACGTTGCCCCAACGAGCGACCGAGGCCGCGCCGCGCGAGAGCGATGGGCGGCCATGCCGGCAAGCGAGAAGCTCGCGCGCATCGAGGCGCTGCGGGCGGGAAGGAACAGGTAGGCATGCCCTCGCGCGAACTTACCGAGCCCAGGAAGGGTCTATGCTACGTCGAGACCGGCAAGGGCATACGGCTCTATTGCCACGGAATCGAGGATGGCCACGTCCAGCTTTCGTACGGGCCTGACTCGCCTGTGTCGGTCTACCCGAGGCTCGATGACTTCCAGCTCTTCTTCGAGCCTGCGCCGCCCATCTCCATCGGCGATGTTGCCGTGTGGAGAGGCATGCCACCAGGCGGCAACCCTTACAAGAACGGCGGGGGGCTCATTGGTGCCTCACGCAAGGCAGCTCTCTGGGTCTTCCGCCGCGACGGGGTCCTCGAAGGCTACACGTTCTGGTACGCGCCCTCTTGTGGAGGCGCGCAGCGCCTCTACGACGCGATGCAGGTGAACTGGGGAGACTGGACCGGAGGAGAAAGATGAAGAGCCGACGCGTCGAGTGCGCAGACATCTCGGCGAAGCTCTACAAGGCTCGTCAGGAGCTGAACAGCGCAAAAGTGAAGTTCAACGACGAGGTGGAGGCGCTATTCGATAGGATCGTGAAGCCCAAGATCGATGCATACGACTCAGCTCTCAAGGCGACGAACGAGTTCGTCTCCAGCATCTTCGGCCGCATCGAAGGGAAAGACAGGGGCACGTGAGTTGGGTGCGCTGGGGTTCGTTCTGTACGTTCGCTGGCTATCCATGGGTGAAGTGGTGCCACCCGGACTATGATTACTGCCCGGGATCGTCCGTCTACGTGTTCGAGCATGTGGCAGGGGGGTTCGAGTGCTGTGGCTGCAAGCACACGGAGACTGAGGAGCAGATGGTCGAGCACTTGCGCGAGCATGCGGCTAAAGGCGAACACGTACCTCGCGTGCTCTACGATCCCGAGGTTATCGCCAGAGCCGAGGCATTCTGGAAGTCGATGACGAGGGATGAACGCATGCACTGGTACGTGCTCGCGTGTGACGCCGACGATGTCCTCATGTCAGCCAGCATGCAAGCGTTCATCGACATACTGCAGACTTTACCGCGAACCGACTGAGGGAGTGCGCGCCGGTTTTCTCGAAGAGTGCTCGACCAGAAGTTGAACATGGGCTACAGTCAACAGTTGAAGGGTTCAACGATGCCAGAAAGCAAGGAACAACACCGAAAAGACACCCGCGCCATCCGTAAACTCAACACGATGCTCGACAATAAGGACGAGACCCCGAACTCTCTCGCCGAGAAGCTAGGCTGCGCACGAGGGACTCTATTCAGCATCCTGGCAGGCCGCGTCTCACCTCGTTTCGAGGTGATGCAGGCGGCTAAGAAGATCGGGATCGACTTCGAGGATTGGGGTAAGTCATGACTGTAGCCTTCAATGTGTTCGCGCTCTTCCTTACCTTCCTTTCTGTGGGACTCTGCAGCTTCTGGCTGGGTCGGCTGGTCGAGAGGCAGCGGTCCACATCACTACCGAGGAGTCGGGGATACACTGGCATCCACGTCGCCGAGTGCGTAACCTGTCGGTGCTCGACTTCTGCCATCGACAAGCAGACGATAAGTGCAGACTCGGTCGATGAGTTTCTCAAACGACATCAAACACATGCAGTGCGACTTCAGACACGCATCATCAATAGCGCACGTCTACAGCGTCGCGCATAGGATAGAGGAAAGACAGGACGATGAGTCAACTCAAGGATACGCTTCACGAGCAGGCTACGGCTTTCGTTGATGCAGTGCTCGATTCCATCCTCGCTTCCATCAGAAGCGCTTCACTAGAAGACCTAATCTCCGGCAGAGATCAGCCTCGTACAAAGCGCGGATCGACGCAGTCGGAGACAACGGGGACGTCGGAGGCGAAGGCCAACGGGCGCCTTGCAAGGCGCCTTGCAAGACGTTCCAAGGATGAGATCCTTGCTAAGGTCTCCGACGTCGCTGCCCTGCTCAAGAAGCACAAGGACGGACTTCGCTCTGAGCAAGTTCAGAAAGAGCTGGGTCTCGACAAGCGCGAGACTCCTCGCATCTTTCGCGAAGGCCTCGCGGCGGGGATGCTCAAGGTTCTTCGGGGCAAGAAGCGCGCTACGTTCTATGGCGTAGGCAAGGCGAAGAGGTCGTAAAGCTAAAAACTGAGCAGCAGCGCGACTCGCGCATTCTCGCGCTGCTGCTCGGCCATCAACGTGCCGGAAACACCATGAGCCACACATGCCACGCTCTCGGTTGCAAGGTCCCCGTCAGACCTACCTTTCTCATGTGTAGGCAACACTGGACCATGGTTCCTCGTGCAATTCAATACGAAGTGTGGAACCAATACCGTCTCGGACAGTGCGACGATAAGCGACCGTCGCGTGAGTGGCACGAGGCGGCCGACGCGGCAATCGGGTTCGTGTCGATGCGCGAAGGGGGCGGACTGACGCCGCTCATGGCACTTGCGCTCGTGCGTCGAGGCTACGCGGACGACGTGATTGAGTCGCAAGTGAGGCGCAAAGGTGAGGCGAAGCGAGAGGACATTATCGCGTCGGTGGGGCGAATGAAGTCCGCCGCGTCCGATAACAAGGAGAACAACATGATCGACACGAAGAGGGGCGGGCGACATGGATGACGCGTGTTGCGTGTGCGGCGGTAAGCAGAACTTGAGCGAGGGTCCAGATGGTAAGCTCGTTCGTGAGTTGAGACCGTACGGGCCTGGTGGCAAGCCGATCTGTTTTCCATGCGCCATGGGCGATCCGTCTCGCAAGGCTGAAGCAGAGCGTCAGCTCATGTCAGCGATCGGTGGCGCCGGTGACGTCGTAGAGATCGGCGTCGGGCATGCTCCGAGGCCGGCGTCTCCAGAGCTGCGACGACGCATGTTCCGAGGCGTAAAGTGACGCCCCCGCCTGATCCGATCGAGCTGATAGATCGGGAGACGCTGGTGCTGAGGCTGCGCGAGTACGCTGATCGACCCGAGTACGGCCCGATCATGCGAGCGACGCTGCTGCTCGCTGCCGTTACCCTCTCCGCCCCCGTTTCCGTCGCGAGCCCCACACCGTCCGCGGATGACGCCGATGCATGGGAGATCCGCGCGCGGATGGCGCAGGCTCAGGCGAGGTACTGGGCGAGGGAGGTCGCCAAGCTGCGCGCCGCGAGTCCTACACCGACGCGGGAGACGACAGAGGAGGCTCGCGAGTGGGTGTTCAACCACTGCGCTGGCGATAACTGCGAAGAGGTCGCATGCACCAACACCCTCGCCATCCTTCTCACCCGTCGCGATCAGGTCGCGCGCGTCGAGGCTGAAGTGACGGAGAGAGATGCGATCCGCGCGATCGTTCGCGAGGGCCTCATCCGCGGCGAGTCCGGCACCATCGTAGACAAGATTGACGCCCGAGGCGGCCAATGATCGACGACAACGCGGGCGGTGGGACGGTCGCGATCATTGGCCAACGATGTCCGTGGTGCGAGGGGACTGGAGAGCGCCCCGGGTACACGAGACCCGAAGCATGCCCTCAGTGCAAGGGGCGGGGCATCATTCGCTTTGACCCGCCTCGCTCAGTCCTAGGCGAGAGCCGAACACCTCGCGCATAGCCTCCCCCTTCAATCCTGCGAGTCCAACGCCTACACTGCGCCCCGAAGGAGAACAGATCACATGCCCGTCATCCACGCGAATCTCGGCGAAGCTACCCATCGGCTCAAGAACGGAACCGTCCGACGCTTCCGTCCCGTCGGCAACACCTACGAGGTCGATGAATCCGGCCAGCTATCGCCCGTCGGACCGAAGAACAACCCGATCGAGCGCATCGGTGGCGGTGGTCTTTCAGCGCGCGTCTTCGTGGGCCTGTCCGTCGGCGACAAGCCAACCTACTCCATCGAGGACGTCGTGCGCGCGACCATCGACGTGCGCAATCGCCAGGGGGTCTCGCCTGATGCGTCGTTTCTCATCCAGCGCGGCGTTTACACGCACTCGGGCTCAGGGCAAGTTGTGACCGAGAACTCGGTGCAGATCATCCTGCTCGACTTCGAGGGTCGCTCAAAGGCGAACTTCACCGAGGACGTCACCGGGCTCGCCGAGCGCCTGCGGGCGAAGTTGCATCAGGAAAGTGTCATCGTCGAGATCCAAGAGCGCGGGGTGGTGCAGGACGTTTATTCGGTGACGGCATGACGCTCTCAGTCGACGATGATGGCCCGGGCGTACGCGATCAGTCCTACGACCATGCATGCGGGCAGTGCGGGGATGATGACGGCACCCGCGCCGATACGCATAGATTATTGCCGATACTTACGTTCACGTTCATCATACTCATCGGAGCATGCGCGACCGACGGGCCGTGTATCGGATTCGGCACATCGTGCGGCAAAACGCCTGATCCGATGGGACCTTGCGAAGGGTGTCAGATCGTCGACTCCGGTGACCCCACCATCTACGCAAAAGGAGACGCTCAATGACGACAGAGTTGACTGACCTACCTGACGTGTGGGTCGCGCTCGACTGCACCGATCGCTATGACATCAGTCCGCATGTGTCTCTGAGCGAAGCTCAGTGCCGAGAGGACTGCAAAGCCATGCTTAGAGACGGCATGGTCAAGGTGCATCGTTACGTTCCCGCTGATAAGTCATGCGATTGTCGATGGACGACTAATAACGGTGCGCACTGCCAAGGCAACATTAGCGACGCGCTACCTGGGCTAGAGCCGTGCGCCGGACACCTCGCGTACGGAGACATGCGAGCGCGCGAAGCGAAACGCACTCGCGAGCGTTCGCTGCTTGCTGAGATGGAACCGGCTAACCCGCACACCGCGCTCGTCGCGCTTGCGCAGGGCGCACGCGAGGCCGGTTGGCCTGAGGTTCAGATCCAAAAGTTGCAAGACGCGATCATGGAAAAACTTGGACCATGGGGCGATCCTTGCGCACGCTCTGCGGATCGCGACTCGAAGTAAACAACGACGGAGAAGTACCGTGAGTCTCAAAGAAGCCCGAATGCGCTACGCGCTGCTCGACGTCATCATCACGATTCTCAAAGGGGCTGTTCTCGTCTGGTTCATCATCATCGTGTACATCTTCTACGGATGCGGTGGAGTCAACAGGGGTTCGCTCATCGATTCCTCGTCAACTGATTCCGGCAGTGACGGGGACTCGGACACCGTGATCAGTGTCACTCCTCCGGAGTCGAGCCCGCCCGATGTGGACTCAGCTTCAGGCGAAGATGCGGAGGCATGCGCGCTCGTGACGCACTCCAACGGCATCGGTCAGAGCTGGGCCGACTGCGCGCCGCTCGGCACCTGGGACGAGGCTGAAGCCATCAGCGCGTGCGAGGCCAATGCAACCTTGACCAAGTCGCCCCCTGCGTGTGTTCCGAACTTCTGCAGCGGACCTTCACCAGTCGCCATCTGCGACGTGGACGTCCAGGTGCCTGGGTTCTGCACGTGCTGGACGTTCGCGGGGCCGGCGGCTGGTCACGTCCTCTCGCATGCGTGCGATCTTGGCGCAGGCCCCGCGAACGCTGCGTGTGCTGTTCAGGACAACTATACGTGGGAGTGACGACAATGAGCCACACGATGACCGTAAAAGATGAGCATGGACGCGAATGGAACATCATCCACAACGCAGACTGGAGTGGTCACGCTCGTATCGTTCGATACGATGGCGAAGAGATAGGTATGCCAGGAGTGATCTTGCGCAAAGCAGGCGCTCTTGCGACAGTCAACGGTGCCTTGCGTATACTAGAGCAGTGGGATGGCACTGACGAGGAAGCGGATGTTGCGGTGTTCGCCTTCTGAAGAAAAGGAGACGACTGATGCCTGGACGTGACAAGGAAGCCGACTCTCGCTGGGGTCTCGCCATCGATGCTATTGACGAATCGCTCGAATCTGACGATCCGGTCGAACGCTTGCAGGCGGCCATCGCTTGGGCACTCACGGATCTAGCCGACTCGCTCGATGAGCTGCTCGAATCGCGAGCATCCGCATCGCGAACGCCTCGCTCGGCCGCCAGGAAGAGCGCTCGCAAGGCGGGTGCTCGCAAGAGCAAACGGCCGCGCGTCGGTGAGGATGAGGAGGAGTAGATGAAAAAGATTCCGTGTGTGTTCCAGCGCGACTTCGTTCCGCGACGCACTCCAACTGCCGGATGATCTACGCGACGGGGACTTCGCGACGTACCTGAACCGACATTGGCAGGGCGCGCGCGCGAGAAAGTGACGCGTGCCTTCGGCCCTTATCGATGGCGTCGGGGGGCGCTCCCGCGGGAGGCGCGGGCTCTCGTCGCGCGCGACCCGGCGCGCACGGTTCGCTTGAAGGCGTCAAGGATGCCGCTCTGCTTTACCTTTCCAGCTAGATCGAGCAACGAGTCGAAGGTTTCTCCGAGCGCGTCCGAGTCGACGGCGTCGGCGTCATCGTCGTCGTCGATCGCAGACTCCGTCACCGTCAGCCGATGCTTCGCCATGAGTTTTGCGGCTCGATGAGCGAAGCTCCTGGCTTCTTCTTCGGTCGTAGATGGGTCGGCGGCCTGCGCGAGAAGCGAACGGACCCGTTTGCATGCATCGTGTGCGTCGAGGGGCATGGACACTAAGGTAATACCGCCGAAAAGCAGCCTCCAGCTTCTTCCGAGCGGCCTCGGGGGTCGAGTACACGGAAAGCAGGACGGGAGCGCAGCGCGGGGACACCTCGGGGAGAGCCGTTAGAGCGGGGCTCGCGAGCCTCTTTCGGGCCTCGCGCGAGCCTTCCTCGTCGAAGCGCCAAGAACCGCGGTGCCCTCAAGAGCGCTGGACAGGCCCCCTAGATGACCATTCGCCCCGCACTGTCGAACCTGATAAGTAACGGAATCAGGGTTGACCCCCTCTTCGCGGAGTAATGTGGTAGATAAACCTACATCTATCGTCTGGTCGCCAGCGGCCGCTGGGGCTATGAGCACGCAGCTACGGGCCCTAGACGCTCGCGCACAGGCCTCGGTCGACGAGGCTCAGCCCTCCACCACCGCGCGCGCGTACGCCCTGGAAACGGCCTGCTACGCGGCCTGGTGCACCCGCCATGGGGTTCCAGCGGTCCCGAGCCATCCGCGGGTTCTCCGGGCGTACCTGCGCGAGCTGGCCGACCATGGCCGGGCTCTAGAGGATCTTCCCCAGGACCGTACGCAGCCGCGAGCCCCTGGCGGACCCCTCGCCTACGGAAGCATTGCCCGTGCGCTTGGTGCTATCTGCCGGGCCCACGTGAAGGCGGGACTCGCGTCGCCATGGAAGGACCCCGTCGTTGAGGAGATGATGGACACCCTTGCGCGCGAGAAAGGCGTTCGCACCAGGAAGAAGCGGGCCATCGAACTGGATCCCCTGGCGGTGATCGTGCGTGTCATCCCGAGAGACCTGCGCGGTTTACGCGATCGATCCCTGATCCTCACGGGTTGGTGGGGAGGTGCACGCCGCTCGGAGATCAGCGGAGCACGGATCGAACACTTCGAGCCCGACCCCGAGGGGCTCAGGTGGCTCATCCCCGACAGCAAGACAGACCAACGCGGCGTCGGTCAGGTGAAACCGCTTCACCATCGCGGCGACATCGTGTGTCCGGTCGACGCGTTCCGCGACTGGATGCTTGTGAGCAACGTCCGCGAAGGCTTCATCTTTCGCACCATCGACAAGCACGGCAACATGGGGACCAGCGCGATCACTCCCGACTCGATCGCGGATCGCATCAAGCACTACTGCGGGCTCGCCGGGATGGATCCGAAGTTCTACGCCGGACACTCGCTTCGTCGTGGGTACATCACCGAGCATCGCGACAAGCCGCTTCCAGCGATCATGGCCGTCACCGGGCACAAGTCGCCGTCGACGGTCATCGGGTACATCGACGAACTGAACGTCTTCGATCGCTCGGCAAGCAAGGGCACGCGCATGATTGCGTACGTCGAAGGCGACGCCTTCGGGAGGAAGACACCATGAAACTCGACTGGCCCCGCGGTGGACAACTCGCCGGCACCGCGGCCGACGCGCGCGCTCAGCTCGCGCGCATGCAGGTGAGGACCCCAAGACAGGCTGACACCGTCCCTCCAAGCACGCCGCGGAGCGCTGCGTGAGCGCCATCGACGACGCAGCGCGCAAAGCCTATGCCGATCTCACCCCTGAGACGCTCCAGAAACTTGGAGACTGCAGGGGTATCGGGCGCAACGTCCTAGAAGGTCGAATCGCCGAGCTGATCGGCTTCGTCTCGCGCCTGCAGAACGACCGCCGTCAGCTCAACAACAACCTCATGAGCGTTCAGACGCGGTGCACCGAGCTTCTGCAAGAGGTGCGAGATCTGAGACGCGAGTGCAAGCTCGAAGGGATCGTGCTCCCTGGCTGGACGTGTCCAAACTGCGGCGGGTTCAACGGAGAGGCGAAGGAGCGCCTCATCGTCTGCCGCTGCTGTCCCACACCACGGCCCGACTAACACCTACATCGCGGGACCGTCTCTCGTGAGCGTCCTTCGGGTGCAGTGGTAGAAAAAAGGGAGGGCCCCCATGCCTCCCCCCGAGCGACAGTCTCCTTTGCCGCGTCCGAGGACCGAACGCTTTCTCGGTTGGACCGATCGCGAGCTGCTGGTGCGTGGCGTCGAGTTGGGAGAGACCGCACACGAGCGCATCGGCGTCCTCGCAGAGGCGTACGAGCAGATTGAACACCGGCAAGAGGTGGTCGAGCACGCGCACGATGCGTTGGAGATCCACGTCGAAGCTCTCGACCAGCGTGTGTCGAGCTTGGAGCAGCAGACGCCTTACCGAGAACATACCCGCGATCCGGATGCGAGCTGGCACGAGTATGACGAAGCGGCCGAGCAGGTGCGCCTCTTCGCTCGCGCTCAGGTGAAGGACTCGCGACACCCCAAGTTGACGCGCAACAGGGTGAAGGGCATCTTCAACAAGGCGATGCAGGAGCTTCGCGAAGAGGCGGAGCTGGACACGTGGCGTCGCATCAAGAAGCTCACCGGGAAAGTCGCGTGGGAGGTCACAAAGCTCGCGATCCCTTCGGGCCTGGGTGCGCTTGCCTACCACCTCTGGCGCGTCCTGCGTTCCTAATGAACGCTAACGCGCCTCTCCTACGTACCTCTTCGCGACCTTGAGCCACACCGTGTGTGGCGCGGGTTTGGGAGGCTGCGCGAGCGGCTCCCACGAGATCCACTGCGCGGCGCCGCGCCCGATGGGGTCGTGCGGATCGTAGAATCGGTTGCCCGTGAGAAAGCTCTCCTCGACGGCCTCGTAGCGTGCGATCCCCAGATCCGAGATTCGCCCCTTGGGGGTCTTGCCCCAGCTTGCCATGACCTTGTCGGCGGCCTCGGGAGAGCCGAACATGCGCTGCAGGATCCGTGAGTCCATGCACATGCAGTCCTGGCCGAGGAGCAGCAGCGTGAAGGAGAGCTTGGTCAGGCCGAGTCCGAGGGGTAGGTCGGTCTCCTGCGCGAGGTAGCGCCGCAACTCGCGGTCCCTGAGCCCGCGCTCCATGGCCGTGCGGATCGTCGGCGCGTACTCGGCGACGCCGAGGAATTGCCGCGCCTTGACGTTCCGCAGGGCCGCGAAGCAGTCGCGGATGCTCTTGATGGTCGGAAAGGCGCGCTTCTTCTCCGCGTCAGCGACGCGCACGAAGCACTCGAAGCTCTTCTCGGCCTGTTCGATCGTCACCCGGATCGTGCTCACGGCGAAGAGGGCCGAGTAGCGGATCGCTAGGACGTCGGGCGGCTCGGAGCGAAAGCGTTCGAGTACGGGCCTGGCGGCGGCGTAGCCGGTCACCATCCCTTCAGGAAGCGGGTGGAAGAGGTGCCCGCGAGGCTGGTAGTGTGGCGGGCGCCCGCGCATCTTCGGCGCGGCCGCGCGCTTCATGGACTCGGCGGCGATCTGGAACGAGGCCCCGAAGTAGACGGCCGCGGGGTCGATGCTTACGACGCCTACGACCTCGTCGGGCGTGAATGAGGCAGTCTCGCCGTCGGGGACCGTGATGCCGAAGAGCGTTCCGTCCTCATCGACGCCGGCCAAGACCGGCACGCCGTCGACGATGACGAAGGGGAGTCCACGCGTCATGACTGCGACGCCTCCTCGGCTTCCTCCGCTTCCTCCTCTTCGGTCTCGTCTTCGGGTAGCTCGCCCGACGGAGTGTCCTCAGGGGTCTCGTCGACGGCCTCCTCGTCGAAGGCGCCCACACCTAGCTCCTCTTCGAGGCATTCCTTGAGGTCCGCAACGTCGTCGAGCACGCCGTCGAACGCGGTCGAGGTCAGCTCGACGTTGTTCGCGCGCAGGACGAGCTTCTTGAGGTCCTCGGCCTTAGCGGCGAGCCGGATCGCTCGCTCCTTGATCTCTTCGTGCAGCTTGGGGTCGAAGCGTTCTTCGCTCATGGTCCGATCCTCTCGCGCGTGCCACGCGTTGCCGCGACCTGCTGCCTGCGTCGGCTGACGCGCGGTTCGTGTCGGTTCGCAGCCTGGAAGCCGCCCGCCAGCGAGTGCATCCCGAGGTCCTCGCGACTGCCATCAGTACCCGACCATGACAGGTTGTACTGGCCGCCGGGCGTCGGGACGAGCCAGTAGGTGCCTCCCGTGGCGTTCGCCCAGTAGACGCCGTCTGGCCGGTGCAGCCACACGACGCCCTTCTCGCGCGCAGCCCCCTCGCGCACGAACGGGTCGACCGTCATGCCGCGAGGCCCAGGCGTAGGATGGCCATCGATGGAGGCGTGCGCGGCCTGCTCGGCGGCCTCGGGGCTCGCGTATCCTTCCATGTGCCAGCCCTGCCCATCGTGCCCCGTGATGACGACGGCGCACGTGCCCGACGGGTCTTCGTAGTCCTTGTAGACCCGGTAGGGCATCCCGCGGTGCGAGCTGTCGATGATGATCTGGTGGTCGTAGGATGTGGACGGGTGGTCGGCTGGCGCTTTCACACCCATCCTTGGCAAGAAGGGGGTCGGCTTGCGGCGCATGCCGTGATGGTAAGCGAGGGGCAATCCGTTCGCGTCCTTCAACTCACGCGCGAACGTGATGAAGCGTTCTCCGTTTGCGCGCTCGACCATCATCTGGTCATCCCAACGTCCGGGCTTGCCGTAGGCGGGATCGTTGTACGGCGGAAAGTCGTGAACGAAGCCGAGTACGCGCACTGGCTCACCCCAGAACGTCGCGTCGATCGGGAACTGCCGTGCATGGAGCGCATCAATCGAGTCGCGGAATCGTTGAGCGTGCTGCTCGCGTTCGGCGCGAGGCAGGTCCTCGAAGTACGGCCCATTCGGCGCGCCAACATACCTAGAACGCGGCTGCGACTCGACGCCGGTCTGGTACTGCGCCAGCACGCCGTGGATGACGACGCCACCCAGCGCGCTCGCCCGCCCGCTCGCGTGATCGTAGTTCTGGAAGGGACCCTCGACGATGCGGCCCTGGACGACGACGTAGTAGTCCTCGTCCTGGCGGGTGCCGGCGCGGACATGGCCGGAAGGATCGATCACGGAGCGACCCTTCGGAGTGAGCCGGACGAACCCGCCACTCTCCTCCAAGTAGCCCTCTTCGATCATGCGCCACATGAAATCGCTTCCTCCAGGGAGACGATTCACGTTAGCCCAGCCGCCACCCTCGTACTCCTGCTTCGCGATCTGTTGGAGCAGGACAACATCCATCGAATCTTCATGCACACCCGTGGGGCGCATGCCGCTCGGCGGATGACTGCCATGCTCGTCCTGATGATGCTCGTGCTCGATGACGTGCGCGCGCTTCGGGATCGACTTCTTCGTGAGGCTCGGCTTCGAGAGATGGTACTTGCCCTTCGCGTAGAAGAGCCGTGAGCGGGCACTCATGCCGTCGGGCCCGGGTCCGTATAGCGTGATGTGCTTGCCGACGTGGGTGAAGTGCGTGAAGCCCACGTGCACTGCGTGGTGCATCGCGTCCTCGGGCGTCGGGAAGTCCTGCGCGACGGGGGACTCTCGCGTCACTGTCGTCGCGACGGGAGGGTGCCCGCTTCGAGCCTCGTTCAAGGCTTCGGCGCCTGCGACGTAGACCTTGCCGTCGTCGCCGACGTAGAGATCCTGCTCGCCGAACGCATGCGCTGCGCTCGTGAGTGCCTGCCCGATCTCGTCGGGGAGGTCGCCGTCCCAGAATCCGGCGCCATGCCCGTTGCGTGTGAGCCAGAAGTCATGACCCGCCGTGGAAGTGTCGTACCCGGGGACGTCGTAGGCGCGAGCAAGCAGCTCGCCTTGCTCGCGCTGGAAGCGCTTCGCGTCGCGCTGCATGATGTCCATGGCGCTCGGAGCGAGATCCGTCATCGAGTAGTTCTTGTCGAGCGGTTCACCGCCCGACTCGTCTCTCTCGTCGTTCGACAACCGGAACGCCGCTTCGATGTACGCGCGGGTGAAGTCGTCCATGGTCGCCTCTTCGGGGTGCTTTTCACTCATCTCGCCAGTCGACGATGAGGTTGTAAACGATCACGGCCATCACGACCACGAGGAAGCCCCCGGCCACGATCGGGAGCATCGGCCACGATCCCGCCTTGATGCAGCGCTCTCGCCATGCTCGCGTCATTTTTACAGCTCACCGACTACAGTGCCTTGGGGCACCAGGACGTTGGCAAGCACGAGCCCCTCACGAAGACCCCCGTGGAACTCACCGTGCGGGAACGAAGTCTGCTCAGGACCTGTCGGGATGATCTCAGGCGCCTTCGCTTCCGGGGGCGGGCTGCCGACACCGACGTCGAACACGCGATAGTCGCTCGTGCGGGCGTCATATCCGACGTTGCCTCCATGAAAGTCGATCGCGTAGACGCCGACGGATCGAAGCTCGCTGATGGCCTTCGCGATGTCCGTGTATAGCTTCTCCTGCTGCGTGAGCATGTCGACGGCTGCTCCGGGCTCCGTGTATGCCTCGATCATGCGTCGGAATCTCTGCGCCTCTTCGTGGAGCGCCTCCTCCAGCTCCCATGATGCGACACGAAGCTTCTCGCGCTTCTGTGTTTCGCTGAGGCCCCGGTAGTCCTTGACGTGGTTGCCGGTCTCGTTCTTCCAGTAGTAGATGAACCTCGTCAGCATCGTGCCCACGCCTTCGCGTGACAGAGGTATGACGGCCTGTTCCATAAGTACACCACACCGGAAGATCTCGAAGACAGGCTCACCGGATGGATCGAGCGCCGTCGCGAACGTAACCTTCACGCCGCGCATGAACCATGAACCGTAGATCGCGACGACGTGCGGCAGGTTCTTACCCATGAGCGCGACGCCGACCTGCACCTCGGCGGGATCGCTGGTGAGCTTCATCACGTTGCCGTCAGGCAGGAGCGACGCGAGCCCGAAGGACCCCGCACCGAGCACGTTGTCAATGTGGGTCACGCCGAGACGCTCAAGCGCGCGCACGATGCGCGGGATGCGCTCGTCGTTCGCGAAGTGATTAGGGTCGTCTTGGGGGTCCTCGGCGCGCCAGAGGAACGCTTGCGCGACCTCGCGCGTCGACTTGATGGTACGCGGGTCTCGGATGTCTCGGACCATGGGACTCGCCCCCTCGGGACCGATGCGTCGGATAGTCACCGCTCCAAGGCGTGAGTGCTCAGCACGCGGTGGGCATGGTGCGAGCCGCGAGACCTCTCGCACTCGGCAACAAGCACTTCGTGCGGATCATTGGCCAGGACTCGCTTGCCCGACTTGAGCCTGCGCGCGACTCGCCGTGCGGTCGCCCATGCGGTTGTGATCTCCTCGGCGGTGGGTGGGTGCAAGCTGTCGTCGAGCGGACAGTTGATGACCTCGACGCCTGGAAGGTGGATCCGCTGATGCTCCCTCGCGCAGAGCACGACGACGTCGAACTCACGCCCGAGGGGCGTGCCATTCTGAGGCACCGAGCCCTGAGCAAGACTGCGAGAAACATATGAGTATCCCATTTCACCACCGTCACGCTGCCGATACTCTCATGACTAGCAGTTTGCCCGATGCCAAATTGAAAAAAAGGTGTTCCGCGGGAGTAAGTGTCTGAGTTCCGTTGCCGCCAGTAACGAACAACTCGCCGAAGGCGGCCGGGGGCTCGTCGGTCCAGTGACGGATGCTCCCAGGGGACCATCGGGCCCCGTCGGTCCAGTAAAACTACGGGGGACGCGCGAGCATCTCATTTACGTTCGGCGCGTCGCGAAAAACAGGTTCCACATACCTTCGTCAACGATCGCAACATGATGCGTCGGCTCTAGAAGCTCCACCACCTCGCGCTTGGCAACGTCGAAGTGCCATTCCCCGGCGATGACGTCGATCTTCGGGAAGAGCCCGATACTGGCCATCTCGCGGAAGATGTTGACCTCTCCCTGCTCACAATCGATCTTGAGCATGTCGATCGACTCGATCTGGTACTCGCTCAGGAGATCCAGCACCGACAGGGCGTTCTTGATCTCTCCCCGTCGAACTGATCGCTCGAAGTCATTGGACCAGTACACATTGTGACCGGTCTCTCTGCCCAAGAACCCCACGACGGCCTTGTTCACTGCAATCATCGGAGGCGACGGTACGTTTCTGAGAAGGCACTTGTAGTGTACCTCCACGGGCTCGAACGCGAGCAGTCGACTCGGCTTGAATATCGCGGCCGCTAGCTGAGAGAACGTTCCAATGTGCGCCCCGATGTCCACGACCACGCGTGGACTAAACCCAGACGCATGTAGTTCGCGTATCTTATAGCAGTCCTGCAGGTGGACTTCACTGAAGATGCCGCGATCATTCGGGTGCTCTAGGGGATCATCGTGTATGAACATCCCCATCTGCGAGTCCAGTATAGGCATGCCAACATCTCCCGAGTTCATGGTGTGAACCACTTCATGGCTTGGACCTCCTCAACGCTTACGCGAGCGAGCCAAGCCTCTCGGTCTTGGACGCCGTACGACATCACAATCTCATCACCATCCTGGACCATCCCCGCGCAGAACTCGATCCCGTGATGGTGAAATATCCAGCACTGCGATACTGACACGACCGAGAAGAGACGGTCCATCTTCACGAATCGGTGTAGGTACACGCGACTTTCGTTAGCTTCGATGGTCTCGTGAGTGACCAACAGGTATCCACCCTCGAATGGGATCGCAGCTCCGCCGCGCAGATGTTCGAGTGCGAGCGTGCACTCGCTCTCGATGTCAGGCGTGATGACAGTCGGATCAATCGAGTAGATCCAGGCGAGCCCGCCATCCCGCTCGATTGGCATCCAGTTCTTCTCGTGCCATTTGCGACTCGCCTGAACCGGAGCGTTATCAATGTCACCGTCGTTCGTGAAGTAGATACGCGCGATCTGCCGCCGATCCGGATCGCGGTCGCACACCGTAGCGCTGCCGGCAAGCTTGCCGTCGATGGCGACCAGCCGAATGTCTTCGTAACCGACGATCCACGATGGCTTGCGAACCGACTGATCGAGATCCTCGATGAGTCGAGGGGCCTCTAGCGTGCCGTCGGACGTGAGCGTGCCGAGATAGTTCTGCGTCCGCACAATGTGATCCGGATCGTTGATCGCGTACCTCCGGCCTTCGAGCGTGTAGTTCACCGCTCGAATGACGCAGTGAATCTTGTCCCTCATCATGCAAATAGTCGGGTTCATCGCATGCCAACCGTTCGGCGGCTCGAAACCAATGCGCATGGCGCTCGTCGACGGACAGATGCTCTCAAGCTTGCCAGGACGTAGCATGCTGCGCGCTTCGTGACGGTTATGATCCGGGGTGCTGCGCGAGATGCTGAGGCGATCGAGTGCGTGTGGATCCTCCGCCCCCACGCGCATCAGCTTCGCCTTGTGGAAGTCCTCCTCGGCCTGCTTGCGCTCCGCCGAGCCCTCCGGAAGCATGTGCCGGAGCACGTCGAAGGGCAGTTCGTAGAGTGCAGGCAGGTACCGGAACCAAGCACGCTCCGTGGCGCATCCCTTGTATCGCCCCACGGTTACGGCGATATGCGCCCATGCGATCGCCTCATTCTGACGTCTCAGCCTGGATGCCGAGACCGCCGCGATCCAGGCGCATTCAGCATACATAGGGCTAGCGCCGAGCCCATGTCCAGCCGCTACGATGGCCTGTTCGTAGTGCCGCAAGAGGAACAGCATTTCGGCCTGCTTGTACGCCGCCCATGCCGCTTCATCTCCGAACTTCCGGAGCGCAACGCATCGACCGAATGCTTCAGCGGCGCGTGCATGTTGACCCAACCCCTCGAAGGACGCGCCCAGGTAATACCACCATCTCGGATCATCCGGATGGGAGACGAGGTAGTTCTCAAGCAGTTCCACGTCACGGGTGAACTTCGCCTTTAGCTGCTCGGGAGACTTGGACAGCTCGCTGAAGGTAACTCCAGGCAGCGTTTCTCGTGAACCGCCGATAAGAGCTTCGTGAGTGGGGCCTACATAGTGGCAGCCAGATGTTGATCGGATGATCTTCTCTTTGGCGTAGTGACCATCGGACGATTCGACGAGCAGCACCTCTGCCGCTGACTTACTCAGAGCAGATCGTAGGTCAGTCTGGCCAAGGTGCACTCGCTCGTCCGAGTCTAGAACGACAATCCAGTCGGCCCCCAGTCTCTTGGCCTCATCAAGGCTCGCATTACGCGCCTTCGAGAAGTCAGACCACGAGTGTTTGGTGATGGCGAGCTTATCCCCCGCCACCTCCTGGGCTCTAGCGATCGTGTTGTCGGTGATCCCCGTGTCGATCAGGAGAACCTTGTCTACCTGATCGACGATGCTTCGGATGGCTTCGGGGATCTCCCTCTCACGGTTGCCCGTGATGGTGGCGCTTACAATGCAAGGGGTGTTCATACGCCAGTTCTCTCGATGGAGTGGATGGTGAAGCTGGCTTCAAGCACGTCGAAGGACGCATTAGCCAGAGTGCACTTGACGCGCACATCAAGCACGTCGTTCGACAGCAGCGTGAGGATGTTACTTCCGTTGAGTTGAGCCACATTGTTGGACCCGAACCCGACAGCCGATGCAGCGTTGGAAATCTGTACGCCGTTCTTGAACACGGCCGCGTAGTAAGTCGCGCCGTTGATCCCGACGAACGACAGATCGATACCCGCCACGTACACGCCACCCGCTCCGGGGTTGATCCGGATCGTGTTCGTCGCCGGATTAGGCGTCGTCCCCGACGTATCGCCTACTGTCGTGAATTGATTGACGATGACGAAGGTGTTCGCGGGGACCAGCGCCTGAGAGCCAGATCCCGCCGTGACGAATAGCTCACCGTAGGCGGTGCCGAGGCTGGCCGGCCCGGTGGGACCGGTGGGACCGGTCTCCGACGGCCCGGTAGGTCCGGTGACGGACGGCCCGGTGGGACCGGTCTCCGACGGCCCGGTAGGTCCGGTGACGGATGGCCCGGTGGGACCGGTCTCCGACGGCCCGGTAGGTCCGGTGACGGATGGCCCGGTGGGACCGGTCTCCGACGGCCCGGTAGGTCCGGTGACGGACGGCCCGGTAGGTCCGGTGACGGACGGCCCGGTGGGACCGGTCTCCGACGGCCCGGTAGGTCCGGTGACGGACGGCCCGG
>Ga0306925_10000006_pt1 | contig 85837 bp, 82 predicted proteins | sample flu12Cox44000176_FD_203755 | JGI IMG/M metagenome (GOLD analysis project Ga0306925, IMG submission 203755) | Lab enrichment of tropical soil microbial communities from Luquillo Experimental Forest, Puerto Rico - flux8day.12C.oxic.44.000.176 (v2)... | ecosystem: Environmental > Terrestrial >... | reverse complement strand
CGAAATCATCGGTTGGTGTCCCGCAGGTGTCAGATCGAGAATCGACAGCCGCCGATGGGCGAGGGCGATCCCGCATTCCTCGTCCATCCAAACGCCGTGATCGTCGGGCCCGCGGTGTTGCAGGCAAACGTTCATTGCCGAAGACACATCAGCAAGCTCGCGCGCCATTCCGCTTGAGATGCCAGTCAGAAATCCAGCAATGCCACACATCAGCGTTGCTCTTTCGCAGAGGTCGAACTTTCAGTAGCTGCTTCTTCCGCGTACTACAACTCGATCTTACAAATTCGCGCAGCGCCGCTCGCGCCGCGGTGTTCGGCTCGCGTTCTGCGGCAATCCTGGGCATCAGCTCCATCGTTCATCTGTTGACCATTGCAGCAATCTGGTCGCTCGGTCGAGCGCAGGGGCTCGCTCTGTCCCCGACCGATGCCGCGGTGCTGTTCGCGGTTATGATCGGGGTGGCGCTAGTACCCTTCACCGTCGGCGGCTGGGGTTTGCGCGAACTCGCGGTGGTCTCGTTGTTCGGGAATTATGGACTGAGCCCTGAGCGCGCGCTGGTATTTTCGATGTATTTTGGGCTTACCAGCATTATTGTTTCGCTGCCTGGTGCGCTGGCTTGGCTAGGATTTTTATTCGCACCATCCCGGCGTGCCTCCGAGCCTGACCCGCAGGCTTGAGTGGGACCGGCCTAGTCACTCAGCAGAGAAACGGTGCATTCGTGGAGCTACGAAAAATTGCGGTAATCGGTCTGGGCTATGTGGGCCTCCCGGTGGCCGTCGCATTTGCCCGATCCGGCGCCGCCGTCGTCGGATTCGACATCGATCGAGAGCGCATCGAGGAATTGTTTACGGGCTTTGACCGTACCCGTGAAGTCGAAAAGTCCGAACTGGCGCAGCCGACTCTTGTTTACACCTACGAAGCGGAAGCGTTGGCGGACGCAAACTTTTACATCGTCACCGTGCCGACGCCGATCGACACATTGCGTCGCCCCGATCTCAGTGCGGTCTTCCGGGCTTCGAAAACGGTCGGTCGTTTTCTCAAACGCGGCGACATCGTGGTCTTTGAGTCGACCCTTTATCCCGGCGCTGTCGAGGAGGACTGCGCTCCAATTTTGGAGCATGCCTCTGGTCTGCACTGCGGACTAGATTTCACTGTCGGTTATTCGCCCGAGCGCATCAATCCCGGAGACAGGCAGCATCGCTTTGAAACGATCACGAAAGTCGTTGCCGGCCAGGACGAGAAGACTTTGCGGATTATCGCCGAAACGTACGGGGCGGTGGTCAAAGCCGGAATTCATTGCGCGCCGTCGATTAAGGTGGCAGAAGCCGCCAAAGTCATCGAGAACACACAGCGGGATCTCAACATCGCATTCATGAACGAACTCTCTGCCTTATTCGAACGGATCGGTATTGATACTGGTGACGTGCTCGCAGCGGCCGCCACGAAATGGAATTTCCAAAAATTCACGCCGGGGTTGGTCGGCGGTCACTGCATCGGCGTCGACCCTTATTATTTGACATATCGGGCCGAGAAGGCCGGCTACGAGCCGCAGGTCATCTTGTCCGGCCGCAAGATCAACGACAGCGTCGGGCAGCGCATCGCGCGCGAATGCGTCCGCCGCCTGCTCAAGCGCAAGAATGGCGCTACGACGGTCACCATCCTCGGCATCAGTTTTAAAGAAAATGTTCCCGATGCCCGAAATTCCCGAGTGGCCGACATCATCAATGAGTTGAGCTCTTATGGACTGGCGGTACAGGTGCATGATCCGCTTGCCGATCCACGCGAAGTCAAACGCGAATATGGCGTTGACCTCGTCAGCATCGACGCGCTTCAGCCTGCGGACGCGGTGATATTCGCCGTCGCCCATGATTGCTTCGCGCGTGGCGGCTGGTCGTTTGTGACCAAGCTCCTGAGGGGCAGCGGTGGCGTCGTGCTCGATGTGAAAGGTCAGCTCGATCGGATGCAATGTCCGGCCGGCGTCGATCTGTGGCGGCTGTGACCGAGAGAGTGATGGCAACTTCATGAAGCCGCGCCAGGAGTGACGATGTCGCAAGATGCCGTCCTGATTACCGGCGCCGCGGGGTTCATCGGCTTTGCGCTGGCTCGCCGGCTGCTCGAGCGCGGGCATTCCGTCGTCGGTATCGACAGCATCAACGATTATTACGATCCAGCGATCAAAAAGGCGCGTTTGGCCGTCTTAGACGGGTCCGACAATTTCACTTTCCATAAGATCGATCTTGCCGAGCGGCGTGACGTCGAAAATGTGTTTCGGGGCTGCAAGTTTGGCCCAGTGGTGCATCTCGCGGCGCAGGCAGGCGTCCGCTATTCGCTGCAAAATCCCTACGCATATCTGGACGCCAATCTTGCCGGTTTTCTCAACATCCTCGAAGGCTGCCGGCATCGCAGGACCGGTCATCTGGTCTTTGCGTCATCGAGCTCTGTCTATGGCGCGAACACCCATTTGCCTTTTTCCGTCCACGACAATGTTGATCATCCGATCAGTCTTTATGCCGCAACGAAAAAAGCCAATGAGCTAATGGCGCATGCTTACAGCCATCTCTACGGACTGCCGATGACCGGCTTGCGATTTTTCACCGTTTACGGTCCATGGGGGCGTCCCGACATGGCGATGTACATTTTCGCTAGGGCTATCGCCGAAGGTCAGCCGATCAAATTATTTAATCATGGCCACATGCGGCGAGATTTCACGTATGTCGACGACGTGGTCGAGGCGGTCGAGCGGGTCATTGACAAAATACCGGCACGCGCCGAAGCGCCGCCTAGCGGCCGATTGGGCCCTGCGACAAGCACCGCGCCATGGCGAATTTATAACATCGGCAACAACCGCGCCGTCGAAGTTCCGCGTGTAGTCGAGCTCCTTGAGCAGGAGCTCGGTCGCAAAGCGAAAATCGAGTTCCTGCCCATGCAGCCGGGAGACGTGCCGGAGACCCGCGCCGATGTCGATGATCTGATGCGAGACGTCGGCTTTCGTCCGGCGACGCCGATCGAAGATGGTGTGCGCAACTTCGTTGCGTGGTTCCGTCAATATCACGGCTGCTGAACGTCGAAAAAACTACGTTTTAGGTCGTCGTGCGATCTGGACTATAATGACCGTATGAGGGGATTTTTGGGAAATCCGCGGCGCGTCTTGATCGTCGTGCACGATCTCGTCGTCACCGTGCTGGCGATGTTGGCGACGCTTTATATCCGTTTTGGCGACGGCCAGAATGGCGGGCTGGAAATACGTTATCCGTGGCTCCTTGCGATCCTGCCCTGCTACGTCGCTTATGCCGGTCTGATCTACTGGTATTTCCACCTCTATATGGCGAAGTGGCGCTTCGCTTCGCTGCCCGACCTGCGAAATATTTTCCGCGCGGTCACGGTATTGGCGATTTCGCTGCTCGTGCTCGATTACGTGCTGTTGTATCCAACGCTATATGGGACTTTCTTCTTCGGCAAAATCACCATCGCACTCTACTGGTTCTTGCAGATGTTCTTCTTGGGCGGTCCTCGGATCGCCTATCGGCTATTCAGGCTCTCGCGCACGCAACAGCACGTCAAAGGTCCCGATGCCATGCCGACCCTGATTGTCGGTCGGGCCGCGGACGCCGAAGTTCTGCTGCGCGCAATCGAGAGCGGTGCGGTAAAGAACGTCCTGCCGGTCGGAATTCTTTCACCGTCTTCGGCAGACCAAGACCACTCGGTCCGCGATGTGCCGGTGCGGGGGTTGCTCACCGATCTGGAGTCGGTCGTGGTTGGCTTGAGGTCGCAGGGCATCCGCGTCAGTCGGTTGGTTCTCACGCCGAGCGCTCTCGAACCCGAGCGGCATCCGGAAACCATGCTGATGCTCGCGCGGCGGCTGGGCCTAGCCGCCAGCCGCATGCCTTCGCTTGGCGCCGGCGAGGAGGCGCTGCGCCTTACGCCGATCAATGTCGAGGATTTGTTGTTGCGGCCAAGCGTAAAAATCGACTATCGCCGCCTCGAACATTTCATTCGCGGCAAATCGATCGTGGTCACCGGCGGCGGCGGCTCGATTGGCTCAGAAATTTGCGATCGCGTCGTAAATTTTGGCGCCGGAAAGCTGCTCGTAGTCGAGAATTCAGAGCCCGCATTGCACGCAATTCTGGAGCGGATGGCAGCTAAATCAAGCGCCACGGTCGTCGACGGCCGCATCGCCGACATTCGCGACCGCGAGCGGATATCGACCCTGATCGCCGATTGCAACCCGCATCTGGTTTTTCATGCCGCCGCACTGAAGCACGTCCCGCTTCTGGAGCGCGACTGGCGGGAAGGGATCAAGACCAACGTCTTTGGTTCGGTCAACGTGGCGGACGCGGCCCGTAACGCGGGCGCCGAAGCGATGGTGTTAATTTCGACCGACAAGGCGATCGATCCGGTCTCGGTGCTAGGCGCGACCAAACGGCTCGCTGAAATGTACTGTCAGGCCTTGGATGCCGGCGGTCGCCTGATGAGTCGCACCAATGGCGGCAAACCGCCGATGCGGATGATTGCGGTACGATTCGGCAATGTCCTCGCCTCGAACGGTTCGGTGGTGCCGAAATTCAAGGCGCAGATCGAGGCCGGCGGGCCCGTTACGGTCACCCATCCGGAAATGGTGCGTTATTTCATGACCATCCAGGAAGCCTGCGATCTCGTCGTAACGGCCGCCAGCCACGCACTCGGCGCCGAGCATTCGAGCACATCCGTTTATGTGCTCAATATGGGCCAGCCGATCAAAATCGTCGATCTTGCCGAACGTATGATCCGACTCAGCGGCTTGGAGCCCGGTCGCGACGTTGACATCGTTTTCACCGGTATTCGACCTGGCGAGAGACTGAACGAGATTCTATTCGCGCACGAAGAGCCGACGTCCGAGATCGGCATCGAAGGAGTTGTCGCTGCCGCACCGGTTTGTCCGTCCATGGAAACGGTGCAAAACTGGCTGGCAAAGCTCGAGCGCGACCTTGATGCCGGCGAACGTGCCGTAATCTACGACGTGTTGCGCGAGGCGGTGCCGAACTTTGCCGGTGCAGTGGAAGCGGCCAAGCAGTGATTCCATCCTCGCCGATTTTATCCTGCCGACGGTCAGCGCACTAAGTCGCTGATCCCACCATCACACTTACTTTTCGGTCGCGCGCTTGCCGGACTGATACTCAAGGCTTATTTTCAATGACCAAGGCGGTGCTTGGTGTCATCGGTGGCTCAGGAATTTATGATCTTCCTGGGCTTGAGAACGTACGGATAAAGAGCATTAAAAGTCCTTGGGGTCAGCCATCTGCACGTTTGCGGATTGGCGAGATCGCCGGCCTGCCGATCGTTTTTCTGTCGCGACACGACAAAGGCCATCGTCATTCACCTTCGGACATCAATTATCGCGCCAATATCGACGTGCTCAAACGCGCCGGGGTGACCGACCTCGTTTCGTTGTCGGCCTGCGGCTCATTCAAGGAAAATTTGCCTCCGGGCACTTTTGTTTTGGTCGACCAGTTCGTCGATCGCACCTATAAGCGGGAGAGCTCGTTTTTCGGCAAAGGCTGCGTCGCGCACGTGTCGATGGCGCACCCGGTGTCGCCGCGACTGCGTATTCATATCGGCGAGGCGGCGATGGCTGAAAATATCGAACTCGTCCGTGACGGTACGTACGTTTGCATCGAGGGCCCACAATTCTCTACTCTTGCGGAGAGCATGACCTACAAGAATCTGGGCTACTCGGTGATCGGCATGACCAATATGCCGGAAGCCAAGCTCGCGCGTGAAGCCGAGATTTGCTACGCGACAGTCGCCATGGTGACGGACTTCGATTGCTGGCATCCCGATCACGACGCAGTGACCGTGCAGGACATCGTCAAGGTGTTGATGGCGAATGCCGAGAAGGCCACCTGCCTGGTGGCGCGGCTCGCGCGCGATTTTCCGCGCGAGCACGAACCTTGCCCGATCGGCTGCGACCGTGCCCTCGATAATGCGCTGATTACGGCGCCAGAGGCGCGCGACCCAAAGCTTCTCAAGAAGCTCGACGCGGTGGCGGGCCGAGTCCTGCGTCGGAATTAAAGATAGCAACGTGGCTCGATCGATCACTCCTCTAATCATGTGCGGCGGCGCCGGGACCCGCCTATGGCCGGCTTCGCGCGAAGGTCGCCCCAAGCAATTCCTGCCGTTGTTTGGGGTGCGTTCGACCTTTCAGGACACCATGAGTCGAGTCTCAGATCGCGCCGTGTTCGGCCGACCCATCGTCGTGACCAATACGCAGTATCGCTTTCTCGTCGCCGAGCAGCTCGCAGAGATCGGCATCGAGGCCGATATTTTGCTCGAACCGCTGCGGCGCGATTCGGGGCCAGCGATCGCCGCCGGAGCGGCATTTGCGAACAAGCGCGGCGACGATCCGATAGTCGTAGCGCTCGCTGCCGATCACGTCATCACCGATCCGGCTGCCTTCGTCAAAGTGTGCGAAAACGCGGCCGACGCGGTCAGTGCGGCTCATATCGTCACATTCGGCGTACGCCCGACGCGGCCGGCGACAGAATACGGTTACATCCGGCCCGGCGCGTCAATCGGGTCAGGCATTTTCAAATTGGAAAAATTCGTCGAAAAGCCGGACGCTAAAACCGCGCAGCGCTACGTCGAGCAAGGTTATCTGTGGAACTCAGGAAACTTCATGTTTCGCGCCGGCCTCTTGCTTGCCGAGTACGAACAGTTCGAGGCCGAAAGCCTCGCTGCAATTGTGGAGGCTGTGCAGCGCGTCGGAAGCGATCTCGGTTTCGTCACGCTTGAAAGCGCAGCGTTTGCGCGTGCGGCGGCAAAATCCATCGACTACGCCGTCATGGAGCGCACCGATCGAGCCGCCGTGATGCCCGTATCGTACGGCTGGTCCGATGTCGGCTCGTGGCAGGCGGTCTGGGAACTCTCCAGCCGTGATACGCTCGATAATTTTGGACAGGGCTCTGTCGTCTTCGTCGATTCGCGCGGTTCTTACGTGACCAGCGACAAACACCTGGTCGCCCTGTTCGGCGTGGAGAATCTCGTCGTCGTGACCACTGATGATGCCGTATTGGTTGCCAGGCGCGAAGATGGCGATGGCTTGCGCCGACTGGTGCAAAAGCTGAAGGAAGTCGCGCCGGCGATCACCGAGGAGCACTTGAAAGTGCATCGGCCGTGGGGCTCGTACCAGGCGATCGATCGCGGGCCGCGTTTTCAGGTCAAGCGTATAGTCGTGAAGCAGGGTGGCCGCCTATCCCTGCAGATGCATCACCATCGCGCCGAACATTGGATCGTTGTGCGTGGCACGGCGCGCGTCACGATCGGCGACGAGATCAAGACCGTGCACGAAAACGAATCTACCTATATCCCGATCGGCGCCAAACACCGGCTCGAAAATCCGGGGAAGATCGACCTCGAATTGATCGAGGTGCAGACCGGCAGCTATCTCGGGGAAGACGATATCGTGCGCACCGAGGACGACTACAGGCGGTCCTAAGGCACGGTTGCCGGCTGCGCTCTACTAAATGAGTAAATTCAATAGCTTACACTCCCTACGCCGGTGACGCAGTGCGCGTAGGCGTAAGCCTGTGAAGCAATTTGTGTATGAATTCCTACGCTTGCCCGGTCGCCACTTTGGAGTGGACATGCTAACGGGTGGCTGGGACTGGCTCCGGGTAGTGGGGGGCTCTTCGGGTCATGGGTGAAGCTGAGAAAATCGGCGACGGCGCCTTGCGCGTCGGCGTTATTGGCGTTGGGGTAATGGGCAGCAATCATGCCCGCGTGCTGGCGGAACTGCCTGGAGTGAAGCTGGTCGGCGTTGCCGATCCGGATCGTAAACGATGCGATCAGGTCGCGCGCTCGCTCGGCTGCGCTTCGTTTGCCGATGCTGACGGTCTTGTGCGCCGCGGGGTCGACGCGGTCACGATAGCAGCACCTACTCACTTTCATCGCGAAATCGCAATCGATTGCGCCACCCGCGGCATCCACGTGCTGGTCGAGAAGCCGATCGCCTCCACGGTGGAGGAAAGCCGTTCCATCGTCGCCGCCGCTCGGCGTGCCGGGGTGACGTTGATGGTCGGCCACGTCGAACGCTTCAATCCCGCGGTCCAGTCGATCAAGCGCGCCATTAGAGATCAGGACATTCTTTCGATCGCGATTACGCGGGTCGGACCATTTCCGCCACGTATGTCGAATGTCGGCGTTGTAATCGATCTTGCCGTGCATGACATCGATCTCATCCGCTGGTTCACCGATTCGGAAATCGTCGAAATCCAGCCACAAACCTCGAGCGCCGTCGCAGAGCGTGAGGACATCGCCCTCCTGCAATTCCGCACCGCTTCAGGGGTGCTTGCGCACATCAACACGAATTGGCTGACGCCGTTTAAGGCTCGCACGATTCATATCGCCACCCGCGACAAATATCTCATCGGCGATCTGCTCACTCTTCAGGTGACTGAATGCTTCGGCTTCCAGCCAGACGGCAGCTATTCGATGCGGCACCTGTCCGTCGGCTATGCGGAGCCGTTGCGCTCCGAGTTGGTTGCCTTCATCAATGCGATCCGCGGTGGCGAAACCCCCGCGGTGACTGGCGAGGAGGCCGTCGCCAGCCTTGAGATTGCGATCCGGTGCCTCGATGCGCGGTCAGTGCATGCCTTGGTGCCGCAACGTCAGGCGCCGCGCCGCGTCGTCGGCTAGATCCGACTTTTGACATGAACCAAAACGCGCGGGTTGAGGACAGACCGATTCCGTTTATCGATGTGGCGGCGCAGCGCCGCCGCCTCGGTCGCGCTATCGACGATGCCGTGGCGCGGGTGCTGACGCATTGCCAATTCATTCAAGGTTCCGAAGTGCACGTCCTTGAGGCCGAGTTGGCGGCCTTTTGTGGCGCGCGCCATGCGATCAGCTGTGCCAGCGGGACTGACGCGCTGCTGCTCGTCTTGATGGCTTGGCAGGTCGGCCCCGGCGATGCGGTGATCTGCCCGTCCTTTACCTATCACGCGACCGCGGAAATGGTGGCGCTGCTCGGGGCAACGCCAGTTATCGCCGATGTTCTGCTGGACACTTTCAATCTCGATCCGACGAGCTGCGAAGCCGCCGTGCTCACCGCCAAGCGGCTCGGCCTCAAGCCCCGTGCAATTATTCCAGTTGATCTGTTTGGCCTGCCCGCCGATCACGATGCGATTGCCGCGATCGCAGCCAAGCATGGCCTTGTCGTTCTCGATGACGCTGCGCAAGCATTCGGTGCGCATTTTCGCGGCAAGCCGCTGGGCAGTCTGGCGACGGCGACCGCGACCAGCTTCTTCCCGGCCAAGCCGCTCGGCTGCTATGGCGACGGCGGCGCCGTTTTCACCGATGACGACGCCCTGGCGGCGCGCGTGAAAAGCATCCGCCTTCACGGCGAGGGCGTCAATCGGTCCGAAGCGGCGCGCATCGGCATTACCGGCCGGCTCGACACCATCCAGGCTGCGGTGCTGATTGAAAAATTGAAAATCTTCCCCGACGAGATCGAAGCACGCAATGCAGTTGCTGCCCGCTATTCGGTCGCTCTCGACAATTTTGCGATCGTGCCCCGCATCGGCAATCAATCGACCTCGGTCTGGGCGCAATACACGATCCGGCTCAAGCGCGGACAGCGCGAGGGCGTGGTGGCCGCGCTGAAAGCCGACGGCATCCCCACTGCGGTCTATTACACAAGACCTCTGCACTGCCAGCCGGCCTATCGGCACTTTCCGATCGCGGACGGCGGCGTGCCGGTCAGCGACCGGCTCGCCGAAGAGGTGCTCAGCCTGCCGATGCACGCCTATCTTGAACCCCCGGTGCAAGACCGAATCATCGATTCGCTGCATCGCGCGCTCGTCAGGTGAATCCGTTCGGCACAAGGTGCGCGGGCCTCAATTCGACCGAAACGAAACGCCAGAGCATGATAGTCCGGGCTCGAACGTGCCTTCGCGCACGGGCTGCGATCTCAAGCAATCGTCGATGATCGGAAAAATCATTACAGTCGGCGGTTACACGCTCGTCTCGCGTGTCACCGGCTTCCTGCGGGACATCATGCTCGCCGCTATTATCGGCGCCGGGCCGGTTGCTGACGCGTTTTTTGTCGCCTTTCGCCTGCCGAATCATTTTCGCGCGATTTTTGCGGAGGGCGCTTTTAACGCCGCCTTCATTCCCGCTTATGCACGCATCCGCACAGAGGATGGCGCCCGAGCCGCGAACGATTTTGGCGACCGGATTTTTACGCTGCTTTTCCTATCGCAGGTCGTGCTGCTCGCGCTTGCGCTCGCGTTCACGCCCCAGGTCATCGAATTGCTCGCCCCCGGCTTCTCGCGCGAACCGCAGCAATTCGCGCTTGCTGTGTCGCTGACGCGGATCACTTTTCCGTACCTTTTGCTCATCACGCTCGTGACCCTGTGGAGCGGCATACTCAATGCGCTGCATCGATTCGCAGCCGCAGCCGCGGCGCCGATCCTGCTGAATATCACCATGATGGCGACGCTCGCGCTCGCCTATTGGTTCCCGAGCGCGGGCCACGCGGCTGCGTGGGGCGTGCTGATTTCAGGCGTTTTGCAGGTTTTTCTGGTCGCCGGCGACAGCCTCTATGCCCGGGTCATGACCTGGTTCCGTGTACCGCGCTGGGACAAAGATGTACAGCGTTTCTTTAAGGCGCTGCTCCCGGCGACGCTGGGCTCGGCGGGCACCCAGCTCGCATTGTTTGCCGATACGATCATCGCAAGCTTCTTATCGGCGGGCGCAATATCGGCCCTGTACTACGCCGACCGCATCGATCAATTACCGATCGGCGTGATCGGCATCGCGGTCGGTACGGTCTTGGTGCCGGAAATGACCCAGCGACTGGCTTTGGGCGATGATATCGGCGCCCGCGCCGCGCAGAATCGCGCTATCGAATTTGCGCTGTTGCTTGCTTTGCCTTGCGTCGCCGCCTTTCTCACCGTGCCGGGGCTCATTATGCGCGCCTTATTCATGCGAGGCGCCTTCACCGCGGCGGATGCAGACGCCGCGGCATTGACACTCGTGGCTTATACGATCGGGCTCGTTCCGTTCATTCTCATTCGCAGCATCGTGGCGCCGTTTCTCGCGCGCGGCGATACTGCGACGCCGGTCAAGGCGGCGTTGATCGGCACCGCGGTCAACATACTCTTCAAGATCGCGCTGATGTTTCCACTTGCTCAAGTCGGACTGGCGCTCGCAACGTCTATCGGCGCTTGGCTCAACTTTGTCCTCGTGCTCTATTTTGCCTTTCGGGCGCGCTTTATCGCACCCGATGCCGAACTAAAGCTGTCCCTTATCAAGCTGGCCGCCGCCACGCTCGCGCTCGCTCTCGCTTTGGCAGTCGCCGCGCCATTTGTCGCTTCCCTGTTATCTTCATTGTCCAAGTTCCGCGACGAATCCGAATTGGCGGTTTTGATGCTCTTCGGCGGTGTGGTCTATGGCGGGCTGATCATAGCCCTGTTCGGCCGCCGCTGGCTCTCGCTGCTGCGCGACGGCGCGCAGGCTGCTCCAGCGGCAACACTCGAGCAACTGGAGCGTGCCGCACCGCCAACAAGCGGCTTCGACTGATCTGGCAACTGAATAGGACACAACAATGCGCGTGAGTATGATCGGCGCCGGCTACGTTGGCCTCGTATCCGGCGCCTGCTTCGCCGATTTCGGTCATCAGGTGATATGCGTTGACAAGGACGCGGCAAAAATTGCGGCACTTAAGCGCGGCGAGATTCCGATCTTCGAGCCGGGTCTGGATGAACTTCTCGAATCAAACATCAAGCAGGGCCGGCTCGAGTTCGCTGCCGACACCTCTCGCGTAGGCGAAGCGGATGCGGTTTTCATCGCCGTTGGCACGCCGTCACGGCGCGGCGACGGCCATGCGGACCTGAGTTTTGTCTACCAGGCGGTTCGGGAGATCGCGCCGCTGCTCGCGGCGACGGCGGTCTTGATCACCAAATCAACGGTACCGGTCGGCACCGGCGACGAAATCGAAAATATCCTGCGCAACGCCCGGCCGGATGCCGACATTCAGGTCGTCTCAAACCCGGAATTTCTGCGCGAGGGCGCGGCCATCCAGGATTTCAAGCATCCGGATCGCATCGTGGTCGGCACCGACCAAGAACGCGCCCGCAAGGTGCTGGGCGAGATTTACCGGCCGCTTTATCTGAATGCTCCGCCTATTATCTATGTCAGCAGGCGGACGGCCGAGCTGATCAAATACGCTTCTAATGCGTTTCTTGCGACCAAGATCACTTTCATCAATGAGATTGCCGACCTTTGCGAGCAGGTCGGTGCCGATGTGCAAGAAGTCGCGCGCGGAATGGGACTCGACAATCGCATCGGCGCGAAATTTCTCCACCCCGGGCCTGGTTTCGGCGGATCGTGCTTTCCCAAGGACGCCAGCGCCTTGATTAAGACCGCGCACGACCACGGCGTGCCTTTGCGCCTCGTCGAGGCTGTCGCGGCGGTCAACGATCAGCGCAAGCGCGCCATGGCGCGCAAGGTCGTCTTGGCGCTCGGCGGCTCGGTGCGCGGCAAGACCATTGCCGTGCTCGGCCTGACCTTCAAGCCGAACACCGATGACACCCGCGATTCACCGGCAATCCCGCTTATCACCGCGCTGCAGGATCTCGGCGCAATTGTGCGCGGATACGATCCTGCGGGAATGGAGCAAGCCAAGCCGCATCTGCCCGACGTGCATTATTGCCAGAGCGCTTACAGCGCGGCGGAAGGCGCTGAAGCACTGGTGATTGCAACCGAATGGGAGCAGTTTCGCGCGCTCGATCTTTCTCGGCTAAAAGACGTGATGGCGCGGCCATTGATCATCGATCTTCGCAACATTTACCGTGACGACGAAATGCAGCGCGCCGCGTTCCGCTATGTCCCCATCGGCCGGGCGGGCGTGGACTAGCGCCAAACATCGCGCCGCCGCGCACGTACGGCACTTTTGCAACGGGCCGCCTATCGGCGGCCCGTTTTACTTGGCGATTTACTTGGCGATCGGGTTAACAATTGATGATCAGCCCCATCTTAGGGCAATCGCACCGGCGATTGAACGCGCCCGCGTGCGAACCGCATGGCCGTCGTTGCCGGATTGGACGACCCATTGGCCGTTTTCCCGACCCACGATTTTTCCGACGTGGTGCGGCCAAACGACAACAGCTCCAATTCCCGCTGCTCCAGGCCGACCCCAATGTGCCCAGTTGCGCGCCAGATTGAATGACGGCCCCGGATCGGCGCCGACGAGATGTCGCATTTCCCAACCGCACCACGCTTCGGGGCGCCCGCGGTCACGGCCACGATAGGCCGTCCTTGTCTCAAGGGAAGGATTTCCCGCGGCCGCGAAGGCAAAGATTCCACTTGTTGGAGCTGAACCCCAAACGGAGACGCTATCCGCGGACCAGCCAGATCGCTGCGCGGCCGACATGCCGCGGCTTGCGACGATGTGATGACGATGGCCATGGCGATAATGATGTTCCCGCGCGTGAGCGGATTGCGCGAACGTCATAAGGCCAACGATGGTGACCGCAAAGGTCATCGACTTCATGCAGTAACTCCTACGCATTTGCACTCGATGTTTTGTTTTCTTTCGTCAGCAAACAAAAACCTCGCCGAGCGTGAGCAAGGCGAGGCCAAGCAAACGAAAGCGCCTCGTTTGGATCGAGGCGCGAGCGTTCTCATAGCAGCAACGAAGATTTTTTCCCCTTCTAAAATTGCATGCCTACTATTTTTTGAGGAAAGAAAGCGCCAAATTCTCGCCTGCTTTACTAACGCGAAATGCGGCGATTTGTCGGTTTATCGGTTTGTTATTTGTCGGACTGAATCCGAATCACAACGAGCGCCGAGAATAAGTCTTTACATCTCTTCGAGCCGCGGCGTGGCTTACGGCGCTTGCCTCGGGTCTGTAGCCTATTGATCCCATGATCCTGCCGGGATAGCGTTTGCGTTTGAGGCGGCTGCGTGCGGAGTAAATCGATGGCCTCGCTCGCGATAACGCCCCTAACCGAGCACACCGGCGCCGAAGTTACAGGGCTCGATTTCAGGGTGCCGATCGCTACCGATGTGCGCGAGCTACTGAACCGCGCTTTTGTCGGCCATCATGTGCTTGTCATCCGCGATCAGCAATTTGAGCCGGATCAGTTCATATCGGCCGCGCAAGTATTCGGCGAACTTCAGCCGCACGATAAAAAGGAACATCACGTCCCGGGCCATCCCGACGTGTCCTATGTCTCAAACGATGAGTTTGTGAACGGCCGGCGGATCATCCCGGGCGAGACCTTCCATACCGATCACTCCAATCACCCGCGGCCGCCGAAAGCGACGATGCTGTTCGCGGTCAAATTGCCGTCGCGCGGCGGCGACACGCAATATGTCAACATGCATAAGGCCTACAACGATTTGCCCGATGAAACCAAAGGGCGGATCGACGGACTCAAGGCCATGCATGTGTATCTGAGCAAATATAGCCCGCGGCCACTCGGCCATTTGACCGAAGAAAGCCGAGTCAAACTGCCGCCTCCCGGCATTCACCCCCTGGTGCGCACGCATCCCGAGAACGGGCGCAAGGCGCTATTCCTCAACCCCGTGCGAATGGAATCTATAATCGGCATGGATGATCAGGCAGCGCTTGCGCTGATCGCCGAATTGATGCAGCACGCGACGCAAAAGCAGTACGAGTATCGCCACAAATGGCGGCACGGCGATTGGGTGCTGTGGGACAACCGCAGCGTCATGCACCAGGCCAATCCCGATTACGACATGAACGAACGGCGCTATCTCTACCGCCTCATGCTCAAGGGCGAAGTGCCGGCATAAGACGATAGTATTGGCGAAGCTACCGAGCAGCCACGGCGGATTCTAACGTGTCCGCCGCTCCCGTGGCACGGTGGCAACCGTAAGCCGTTCGGTGCCACGCAGCACATCGAAAGCGACACTGCGGCCAATCTTCTCCACGGTGAGCGCACGCACCAGGTCGTCGGCGCCGGCGATGGTGACGCCATCAAGCGCAATGATTATGTCACCCGGCCGTAAACCGGCGCGCTCGGCGGCCGAATCCGACTCGACGGTGCCGATTATGACCGCACGGTCCTGGGCCAATCCGGCCGCTCGGCGGCGGAGCGGCGGGATTGCGGTCTGTTGCGCGGCAATTCCGATGAAGGCACGGCGCACGCGGCCATGCCGCACCAATTCACCGAGCACGAAGCTTGCGGTATTGGCGGCGACCGCGAAGCAAATTCCTTGCGCGCCCATGATGACGGCGGTGTTGATGCCAACCACCTCGCCACGGGACGAAACCAATGGTCCGCCGGAATTGCCAGGATTGAGCGCAGCGTCGGTCTGTATGACGTCGTCGATCAACCGGCCGTTGCGTGAGCGCAGCGAACGGCCCAGGGCCGAAACTACGCCGGTGGTCACCGTTGATTCGAAGCCGAGCGGATTGCCGATCGCAATCACGAGTTGGCCACGTTTCAAGCGTTTAGAATCCCCCAACCGTGCCGACGGCAGGGTTGCGGGTTCATCAATGCGAATGAGCGCAAGATCCGTATCGGGGTCGTCGCCGACCAGTCGTGCGTGTAGATCCTGGCCGTCGGCGGTCGTTACTTCAATGCGCGAAGCCGTGCCCGCAACGTGACTATTGGTGAGGATGAGACCATCGGGCGCCACGATCACGCCGGAACCGCTGCCGCCGCGCGACTGCCCCGATCGAGTCGGATCGCCGTTGCGGACTGCCAGCCGAACGACAGCGGGCCCAACCCGGTCCACAACGTCGATGACCGCCTGCGAATAGGAATCGAGCAGTGCCTGGTCATCCGCCGGAATGGTGTCTTGCGCGGCGTTTCGCCCGCTGCGCAAGGCATCGGTTAATGGGATAATTGTCATGCGATATCAGTGTCCTGCGCCGGCTTGCGCCGGCGGCTTGGTTAGTGTCGGGAGTGGGCCCACATATGGGGAGCAAAACGCGCGGTGGGAAGGGTGGAGCTCCTCGTGCTGGCTTCGGCAGCGTCAGTGTGTGATTGGCGACCGTGGGCGCTTATGATGTCCGGCGATTGAGGGAACTATCATGAAGTTTCGGAACGCGGCGCCTGTTGCCGCGATGCTGGTGGCGGCAAGTCTGGCCGGCTGCGGCCAGGGCCAGCAGCAGACAGCCGCGCCAAACCTGCCCACTGTCACCGTGGCCAAGCCGGCGCAGCGGGAGGTGGTCGATCTCGACGAATATGTCGGCCGCTTCGTGGCCGTGAATTCGGTCGATATCCGCTCGCGCTTGTCCGGCTATCTCGCCCAAATTCATTTCACCGACGGTCAACTGGTGAAAAAAGGCGATCTCCTTTTTACGGTCGACCGGCGGCCGTTTCAGATCGTGCTCGAACAGATGCGCGCCAATCTCGCCCAGGCCCGGGCCAATCTCGCCTTTGCGAAAGCCGATCTCGAGCGCGGCCAGAGCTTGGTGCAAAACAAAACGATCACCGAACAGACCTACGACCAGCGCATACAAGCCAAGAACGTTGCCGAAGCGTCCGTCGCGGCTCAGGAAGCGATGGTGCATTCGGCCGAACTCGACCTCAACGAGTACAGCGAACTGCGTGCGCCGATCGACGGCAAGATCGGCGATCGGCGGGTGTCGGTCGGCAACCTCGTAACTGGCGGAACCAGCGGCAATACCACTTTGCTGGCAACGATCGTTTCGGTCGATCCGATCCGGTTTGAGTTCACTTTCGACGAGGCCGCTTATCTGCGCTATCAGCGTTTCGCCGGCAAACAGGGCAGCGGCGTCGACGATGTCCCGGTCACGCTCAAGCTGTTGGACGAGAAAGACTTCCTCCACACCGGCAAGATCGACTTCGTCGACAATGTCATCAACCAATCATCGGGTACCGTTCGTGGCCGCGCAGTGTTTGACAATCCGGACAACGTGCTTACGCCGGGTATGTTCGGGCGTATTCGGGTGCCGGGATCGCCTGCTTACCTGGCCTTGCTCATTCCCGATGAGGCGATTGCCTCCGAACAGGCCCGTAAATACGTCCTCGTGGTCGACGATGGCGGCGTGGTCCGGCAGAAATACGTGACGCTTGGCCAGCTTGATAAGGGTCTGCGCGTGATCAAGGATGGTCTTGTCGCTACCGACCGTGTGATCGTCAACGGCCAGATGCACGCGCGGCCGGGTATCAAAGTCAATGCGCGCGACCTCGACGTGCCTGCCGCCCCCGCGCCCAAAAGCGGCGACGAAGCAAGAGCCGGACGAGCTACTCAGTGACCCGAGAACGAATCGCCGATCCACGGCGCTTGGCGCACGCTGATTGCTGCTGTCGCGGCAGCGGCGGCGCTGCTCTAAATTTCCGTCTGACCGGAATTACCCGAGAGTAAACTGAAATGCGTATCTCGCATTTCTTTATCGATCGCCCGATCTTTGCGGCAGTCGTATCGATTGTTTTTGTCATTCTCGGCGGTGTTTCTTTTTACCGCCTTCCGGTCGCGCAATATCCCGAGATCGCGCCGCCGATCATCAACGTTTCCGGCCAGTATCCCGGCGCGAGCGCCGACGTGGTGGCATCGACGGTCGTGACGCCGATTGAACAGCAGATCAACGGCGTCGAAAACATGCTGTACATGTCGTCGAACTCGACGGCCGATGGACGTTTTTCCATTCAAGTCACCTTCGATCTCGGCACCAATCTCGATATCGCTCAGGTACAAGTGCAGAACCGTGTCTCGATCGCGCAGCCGCGGCTGCCGAGCGATGTGCGCAATATCGGCGTTACGGTAAGCAAGGCCTCGCCCGACCTGATGATGGTCGTGCACCTGTATTCGCCCGACAAGTCGCGCGATTCGCTGTTTATATCCAACTACGCCACGCTTGAGATTACCGATCCGCTCACCAGGGTCGATGGCGTCGGGTCGATCACGGTGTTCGGCAGCCGCGATTATTCGATGCGCGTTTGGCTCGATCCCGACCGCCTCCAATCGCTCGGACTGACCGCCAGCGACGTCACCAATGCGCTGCAGGGACAAAACATCCAGGTCGCCTCGGGTGTGCTCAATCAGCCGCCGGTCACCCGCCCAGGGGCGTTTCAAATCGCGGTGCAAACGCTCGGCCGCCTCGACAACCCCGATGAGTTCGGCGCGATCGTCGTCAAGCAGACCTCTGACGCCGTAGTGCGGCTCCGCGATGTCGCTAAGATCGAGCTCGCTGCGCTCGATTATTCATCGAATTCCTATCTCGATCACGATCCGGCGGTGGCGCTTGCGATTTTTCAGCGTCCGGGCTCGAACGCACTCGCCACCGCGAAAGGTGTCACCGAGCTGATGAAGGAACTGGCCAAGCGTTTCCCGGCCGGCGTCAAATACGCAATCGTTTACAATCCGACGCAGTTCATCCAGCAGTCGGTGGATGCGGTGATCGACACGATCGGTGAGGCGATCGTGCTGGTAGTTTTGGTCGTGATCCTGTTCCTGCAAACATGGCGCGCCGCAATTATTCCACTTGTGGCCATTCCGGTGTCGCTTGTCGGCAGCTTTTTCTTCATGGCCGCCTTCGGCTTCACGCTTAACAATCTTTCTCTATTCGGCCTGGTCTTGGCGATCGGCATCGTGGTCGATGATGCGATTGTCGTCGTGGAGAATGTCGAACGCAATATTGCCGCCGGGTTGACGCCGCGCGAAGCGGCGCGCAAGAGCATGACCGAGGTCGGCTCCGCGCTTATCGCGATCGCGCTGGTCTTGTGCGCCGTGTTCGTGCCGTCGATCTTCATCACCGGCATATCGGGACAGTTTTATCGGCAATTCGCGCTCACGATCGCGGGCGCAACCATCATTTCGCTTATCGTTTCACTGACATTATCGCCGGCGATGTGCGCGCTGCTGCTCAAGCCGCATCAGAACGGTCGGCACGAATATTGGTGGGCGCGCCCGATACATCGGTTCTTCGATTATTTCAATCGCGCCTTCGACAGGCTGGGGCTTGGAATCACCTGGCTGGCGTCGCGGACGGTGCGGCATGCGGCCCTGATGGTGGCCGTGTACGGGATCATCATCGGCATTGGCCTAAATGCGTTTCGCACCACGCCGACCGGTTTTATTCCGCAAGTGGACCGCGGCTACATCATCGTCGTGGTGCAGCTGCCGCCCGGAGCGTCGCTCGCGCGCACCGATGCGATCCAGCAGCGCGCACTCGACATAGCGATGCAGGTGCCGGGTGTGGTCCACGCTGCCAACATCGTCGGCTTCTCCGGCGCGACCTTTACCAACGCTCCTAATGCCGGTGCGCTGTTTTTGGTACTCGATGATTTCGAGAAACGCGGACGGGACCCCCGGCAATCGGCGGCCGCCATTCAGGGACAGTTGTTCCGCAAGTTGTCGTCAATCCAGGAGGCGTTCATCATCCCGGTGCTGCCGCCGCCGGTCATGGGCATCGGAACTGCCGGCGGCTTCCGCATGATGGTTGAGGACCGCGCCGGTCAGGGTTCGGAGAAATTGCGGGCCGCCACCGAATCGCTGGTGACGCGCGCTGCGCAGACACCGGGCATAGCCGGGACGTTCTCGTTGTTCGAGACGTCGACCCCGCAGGTCTATCTCAACATCGATCGCACCAAGGCGCAGCTTTTAGGCATCAATGTGCAGGATGTGTTCAATGCGCTGCAAATTTATATCGGCTCGTCCTACGTCAACGACTTCAACTTGTTTGGCCGCACGTTCCGCGTCACGGCGCAAGCCCGCGACGAGGACAGGCAGGGCATCAGAGATGTGCTCAAGATCCGTGTCCGCAATTCCAATGGTGATACCGTCCCGCTCGGCTCTTTCACGACGGTCGACAACATTTCGGGGCCGTACCGGGTGCCCCGATATAATCTCTACCCGGCCGCTGAAATCGACGGTGCCGCCGCGCCCGGCTATTCGCAAGGCCAGGCTATTGCAATCATGAACAAGCTCGCCGCCGAGACCCTACCGGAGGGATTTGCCACTGAATGGACGACGCTCGCGTTCCAGCAGATCCGGGCGGGAAGCACCGCGACGTTTGCTTTCCTGTTGGCGGTCGTGTTCGTCTTTCTGGTGCTGGCCGCGCAATATGAGAGCCTGACGCTGCCGCTGGCGGTGATCATGATCGTGCCGATGTGTCTGGTTGCCGCCATCGCCGGGGTGATCTTGCGCGGCCTGGACAACAACATTCTGACCCAGGTCGGTTTTGTGGTGCTGATCGGGCTTGCCGCCAAGAACGCCATTCTGATCGTCGAATTCGCGCGCCAACTTGAGGATAGCGGCCATAATCGCTGGCAAGCGGCGATTCAAGCCACCCGGTTGCGATTGCGTCCGATTCTGATGACGTCGCTTGCCTTTATCCTCGGCGTGACTCCATTAGTCTGGGCGGTCGGTGCCGGCGCGGAGTTGCGTCAGGCTCTGGGAACAGCTGTGTTTGCCGGCATGATTGGAGTCACGGCTTTCGGGCTGGTGTTCACGCCGGTCTTTTACGTGATCGCGCGTTGGCTTGCGGCGTTCGTGCCCCGGTTCGGTAAGCGACGTGAGAAGCCGCAACCGGCGGAATAGCCGAGCGTGCAGGCGTCACTGGCCCGCCACTATCGCATCATATACGGTGGAATAACGCCGCGTACCCGGTGTTGAATGGGTGGGCTCAACACTGGATACGGAAACCACACGTCAGCTCATGGTGTCACCAGGAGTTCGCCCCATGTTTCACAAACTGATTGTTGCTTTCGCTGTTCTTCTGCTCGGCGTGACTTCGGCCGCGGCGCAGAGCTGTCCGGAGTTCATCCAGAAGCGGCAGACCTTGATGAAAAAGAGCGGTGAAGAGGCGAAGATCGGCACGGCAATGATCAAGGGCGAGATGCCGTTCGACGCCGCCAAGGTGCAGGAAATTTACGCGGCCTTTGCCGAAGACGCCAAGCAGATGCCTACGCTGTTTCCTGATTGCTCGAAAACCGGCGCCAAGACAACGGCGGCTCCGGCGATCTGGGAAAGAATGGACGACTTCAAGGCGGCAATCGCCAAATTCGCCGACGACATCAAAGCGGCACAGGGCAATGCCAAGGACCTCGACGCTCTCAAGGCCAATTTTCAAACCATCGGCAAGAACTGCAGCAACTGCCATCAAACCTTCCGCATCAAGACGAGCTGACGCGGCGAGCGACCACGGAGGGCGGGCCGCCGCACGGGCGGCCCGCTTTTTATTTGCCGGCTGGCTTCGCGGCGCGTCACCACACGCATTTCGCGCTTGAAACGAATTGCGGCCGCGAATCCAGCGTCCTGGGCCTGTTCTCTCGAAGATGGGGTATGCGCTAAAGGCGCTGCAATGCGGCCTCGAAACGTGTATCACGTCGCCCTTGCGCCGGAGGCGATAAGGTGTCGAGACTGCGGACATTTTTGTTCGTGATGGCGTCGGCCTGCATTATTTTTGGGCTCGCCGCTATTTGGATTTTGACGCTGCCAAGCGCAGTGCCGGCAACGGCATTGCCCGCGCATACGCCGAATCTCGCTAACGGCGAAACCATGTTCAAAATTGGCGGCTGTTCGTCTTGCCATGCCGTTCCCAACAATTCCCCCGAAAAGGTCGATCGCAAGCGGCTCGGCGGCGGTCTGGCCCTAAAATCACCCTTCGGCGTCTTTTACGCGCCGAACATTTCGCCCGATACCAAGGATGGCATCGGCAGCTGGTCCGAGGCGAATTTCGTCACCGCATTGTGGAAGGGCACATCGGAACACGGCGCCAATCTCTATCCTGCCTTTCCGTACACCTCCTATCGCTACATGGAGCTCGGCGACGTCCGCGATCTTTTCGCCTATCTGAAAACATTGCCGCCAGTGAAGGCCAAGTCGCGCCGCCATGAACTGTCCTTTCCGTTCAACGAGCGGCGTCTGCTCGGCGTCTGGAAACTGCTGTTTCTCGGCGACGGCTCTTTCATCCCCGATCCGTCTAAATCGGCGCAATATAACCGCGGCGCCTACCTCGTGAACGGCCCCGGACATTGCGCGGAATGCCATAGCCCTCGCAACATCATTGGCGGAATCATCGACAGTCAGCGGTTCGCCGGCGGGACCCCGGATGGCACCGAATGGGCGCCGAACATTACGCCGGTCGGGCTTCACGGCGGCGATGAGGACTGGTCCGAAAAAGACATTGCTAGCTTTCTTGAAGACGGCATGACGCCGTCTGGCGATTTTGCCGGCGGCGCAATGGCGGAGGTAATCAGGAATACCTCGCTGCTCGCTCCCGAAGATCGCGCTGCCATTGCCGCTTACGTTGCGGCGCTGCCGCCCAGGCAAGGGCCCACACCACCGCCGAAGAAGGACTAGTCGCGACGATGACGCGCATCCGAATTTTCTTGTCGCGAGCCTGCTGCTGATGAATCCCACCAAGGGCATCGCGTTCAAGGTAATTTCCGCGGCGTTATTCGCGGTGATGCAGGCGTTCATCCGCTCTCTCGGCGCGCGCTACCCGGTCGGCCAGGTCGTGTTTTACCGCTCGGTGTTCGCGATCATTCCGCTCGTGCTGGTCTATGCCTGGCGCGGTGAACTCGCCGCCGTCGTGCGCACCGAGCGGCCGCTTGGACAGGCGGGTAGGGGTGTGCTGAGCATTGCCGGCATGTTCTTCAACTTCGGTGCGGTGGCGCGGCTTCCCCTGGTGGAGTCCAATGCGATCGCGTTCAGCTCCCCCCTGTTCACCGTCACGCTTGCTGCGCTCATCTTGAACGAGCGCGTGCGCGTGTATCGCTGGTCGGCGGTTGTCATCGGATTTGTCGGCGTCCTGGTGGTGCTCTCACCCCATCTTTCGGGCGAGGAATTGACTGCTGCGGTTGCCGGCGCAACGAGTCTCATCGGCGTGGTTTATGCAATCTGCGGGTCCGTTACCAACGCCGGAACGGCGATCCAAACCCGCCGCCTGGCGCAGAGCGAATCGACCTCCTCGATTGTGTTCTATTTTTCAGTGTCCTGTGCTCTGGCAGGGTTGGCGACCTTGCCATTCGGCTGGATCACGCCGAGCATCGGCGAAACCGTCGCATTGATCAGCATTGGCGTTCTCGGTGGCACCGGACACATTTTCCTCACCGAGAGTTATCGCTTTGCATCCGCCTCGCTTGTCGCTCCATTCGACTATACGGCCATGATTTGGGCTCTGGTGCTTGGCTATGCGATGTTCGGCGAAACGCCGACAGCAGAGATTATTGGGGGCTCGGCGATTATCGCCGCAGCAGGCCTGTTCGTGATCTGGCGCGAACGCCAGCTCGCAGCGATGCGGCGCCGCGACGGCTTGGCGCCGGCGCCGACCCGAGCGGCTACGACCCTCCGAACGCCTTAAACGTGATGATGGTCCGCGTGTCGGCGATCCCGGGGATGCTCTGGACCTTTTGCGCGATGAAATGACCGATATCGGTCGATGGCTCGACATAGAACTTTACCAGGAGATCGAAATCTCCGGCTGTCGAATAGATTTCGGAAGCGATCTCGGCGTCGGCCAGCTTGCTTGCGACCTCATAGGATTTGCCGAGCTGGCATTTGATTTGTACGAAGAATGGGATCATGCGCGCCTCCGAAACGATGCATAGCTTATATCAAAGCGGGTGGAGTGCACGAGCCCGGCGAAGCGTAGTAGGATCGCCAACATTGGATAAAAAATGCATGCACCGATCGAGCTTGCCGACATTGCCGCTGACGTGCTCGCGCGCATCCGCGAGCGCGCCCCGCGCGTGCATTGCATAACCAATTCGGTGGCCCAGCAATATACTGCAAACATGCTGCTGGCCGCTGGCGCAGTGCCGTCCATGACGATTTCGGCAGACGAAATCGGCGCTTTCGTCGCTGGCGCGGATGCGCTCCTCGTCAATCTGGGCACTTTCGATCGCGAACGCAAATCGGCAATCGAACTGGTGGTGAAGACCGCTGCCGAGAAAGAATTGCCTTGGCTGCTCGACCCGGTTTTCGTCGATCGCTCGCCAGCGCGAGCCCAATTCGGTCGTGCATTGCTCGCGGCACGGCCCGCGGTGATGCGTCTCAATCATGCCGAGTTCGCCGCGCTTTCCGGCAATAAGGCGGAAACCGACGCGGCGGCGCGTTTTGCGCAAGCCAACGCAATTATTGTGGCTCTCACGGGCGATGTCGATATCGTCAGCGACGGCCGTCGGCGCATCGCGATTGCAAACGGCGATCCGCTGATGGCCGCGGTTACCGCGATGGGCTGCGCCGGCGCGGCGTTTGTTTGCGCCGCGCTTGCTGTCGAAGCCGATGTTTGGCTGGCCACGCTGGCAGCTCTGGCGGCATTTGGTGTCGCCGGCGAAGTCGCCGCACAGGCCGCGCCGGGGCCTGGCAGTTTTGCTGTCGGTATGATCGACGCGCTGCATCGGCTCGATCGAGCCACGCTGCGGGCCCGCGTCAAGGCATCCTGATGCGGCTCAATCTTCGTCTCAACGCCATCGTTGATCCCGAGCGCGCCGGCGGGCATCAGCTCGCCGATCTGGCGGCACGCTGCGTCCGCGGCGGGGCGACGCTGGTCCAACTACGCGACAAACGTTCCGAGACGCGTGCGCTGATCGAAACGGCGAGGGCGATCAAACACGCTTTGGCGCCGTTTGCGGCACCCTTCGTCGTCAACGACCGCGTCGATGTTGCGATGGCGGCCGGCGCCGATGGCGTGCATCTCGGTCAGGACGATATGGCGGTCGAAGACGCGCGCCGGCTTCTCGGCTCGCGTCCGATCATTGGACTGTCGATCAAATCGGTCGAGGAGGCCGAAGCGGCACGCCTCGATCTGGTCGATTATGTCGGCAGCGGCGGCGTCTATGCGACCTCATCCAAGCAGCAGAAGAATGCGCCGGTCGGTCCCGCCGGCTTGGCCCGAATCATCGCGGTGCTCCGCCGCCGTGCTCCCGATTTGCCGGTATGCGGCATTGCCGGCATTGACGCCAGCAACGCCGCGGAGGTGATTGCCGCCGGCGCCGATGGTGTCGCCGTGATTTCTGCCTTGTCGCTCGTGTCCAGCCCGGAGACCGCGGCGCGCCAGCTGCGCGAGATTGTCGACGCGGTCTTGGCCAAACGAGGCACATAATGAGCGTTCCGATCGCGCTGACCATCGCCGGTTCGGATTCGGGCGGCGGCGCCGGTATTCAGGCGGATCTCAATACCTTCGCCGCGCTCGGCGTCTATGGCGCGTCCGTCCTGACGGCCCTTACCGCTCAGAACACGAAGGGCGTTTTCGCCGTTCACGAGGTGCCGACGGAATTCATCGCTGCACAAATGGACGCCGTTTTTTCTGATCTCGCTGTGGGTGCGGTGAAAATCGGCATGCTGGGAAGCGCAGCAGCAATCGCGGCGGTCGGCGCCGGATTACGGAGGCACCGTGCGCGAAACGTCGTGCTCGACACCGTGATGACCGCAAGTGCGGGCGGAAAATTATTGCATGACGATGCTGTCGATGCCTTGCGCGCCTTGTTTGCTCAGGCGCGCCTGGTCGCGCCCAATCTGCCCGAGGCGGCTGTGCTGACCGGCGCGACGCAAGCTCGCGATGAAGAGGAAATGTATGCCCAAGCGCACAAGCTTCTGACGCTCGGCGCCGGCGCAGTGCTGATCAAGGGAGGCCACAGTAGCGGGTCTGAAAGTGTCGATATCCTGGTCGAGGGCACGTCGAGCACCCGATTTGCCGGGCCGCGCATTCAAACGCGCAACACCCACGGCACCGGCTGCACGCTCGCTTCCGCAATCGCCGCCGGGCTTGCCAAGAGCCTTTCGCTCGCGGACGCGGTGCGCCAAGCCAAAACCTACGTCACCGCCGCGCTTGAGGCGGCTGACCGTCTCCAAATAGGAGCCGGCTCAGGGCCGGTGCACCACTTTCACAAATGGTGGTAGGCATCGTCAGGCTGCCACGGGCGCTCCCGGCTGTTTCAACGGGTGCGCGCGCGCGAAAGCGTCGATTGCCGCTAGCGAGTTTGCGATTCGCGAAAAATTGGGAAACGGCGCGGTGTCGACGTTGAAGAACTTGGCGCCGGCGGCCTGGCTGGCGAGACAAATGTCGGCAAGTGTAATCGTGTCGCCGTGGCAATAGCGGCCGGTCACCGGGCCACGCAAATGCGCCTCCAGAGCGGTGAGCGCGGCTATGTGCCAGTGCTGACACCACTTGGTCCTTGTAGCCTCGTCGAGCTTGAATTCGTGCTCCAGATATTCACGCACGCGCGGCACAATCAGCGGATGTGAATCGCAGGCAACGATCTGCGCCAGCCCCCGCACGCGCGCGCGGCCGCGCGGATCGCGCGGCAACAGCGGCGGGTTTGGATGGGTTTCGTCGAGATATTCGATGATGGCAAGCGATTCGAACATCGCCGGCCCATCGCCGTCCACCAGCGCCGGTATCGCCATCATCGGATTGATCGAGCGAAATTCAGCCTTACGCTGCTCGCCTTTCATGAGATTGACGTCGATGGTCTCGTCGGGGACGAGACCCTTGAGATTGAGTGCAATCCGCACGCGATAAGTCGCAAGCGACCGCCAAAACGAAAATAGCTTCATCGATAATTCCTCCCTACGTCATCGGACTCGTGCCGAGCGTTACGCCGCGACGCCGGTGAAAGTTTCCAATCCGGCATAACTGTTTTCTGCATGCCGCGGCTTCTATGGCCGGCTAGTCCACGCCCGGCTCCGCTTTCAGTCCCGCCGCCTCGATGCCGGCAACAGCGCACAGTTCATCTTTATCCGAAGTGTCGCCGGAAATGCCGCAGGCGCCGATCAGATTGCCGGCGCCGTCGCGGATCAACACGCCGCCCGGATTGGTAACGATGCGTCCGCCGCTCGCCGCTGCAAGCATAGTGAAAAACTGCGGGGTCTTTGCTGCGCGGCTTGCCAGCGTGCGCGAGCCGAAACCCATGCCAAGTGCGCCCCAGGCTTTGGCGAAGGCGATGTCGAAACGCAAAATGCCGGCTTTATCTTCGCGTTTGAACGCGACCACATGCCCGCCATTGTCGAGCACGGCAACGGCGAGCGGTGCCAGATTGCTCTCGCGGCCCTTTTTTAGCGCGGCATCAACAATAACGGAGGCTTGTGCGAGTGTGAGGACGGACATAACAGCTCCAATTTGTCTTGAAAGATTTACCGATGATTGCGGCCGGCCCAATAAACCGACACGGTAGAGATTTCGGCGCTGCCCGAGCGATGCTCCCTGGTTTCCTGGTAGCAGCCGAGCGTCCGCTCGACTAGCGGCAGTTCGATCCCGCGCGATTTGGCTTCCGCGAGCATCGATTGCATGTCCTTAATCGCGCTGTCGACATCGAATGTGACCGCTCCGGCGGCGCCGCCTTTGAGCATTGATGCGATGCCGGGAGCACGTACTTTGAGGACGTTGGCAGTTCCCGAAGTGTCGCTGAGGAGATCCATGAGCCGCTCCGGCTCGATGGCGACACTGCGCGCCATCGCCAGCGCCTCGCCGAGCGCCTGCCAATACACCATCAGCGGCAGGTTGATCGTGAATTTCAGAACGGAGCCGGAGCCGACCGGTCCCGCATATTCCAGTCGCCGGCACAGCTGTTCGAGGATTAGTCGCGCCCGCGTCGCGTCCGCCGGTTCGGCGCCCATGAGCCCGATCAGCTTTCCCTGTCGCGCGGGACCAGTCGAGCCGCCCACCGGGCATTCGACGAAGGCTGCGTCTCTAGCGCGTACCGCACCAGCGAGCGCGATCTCGGTGGCCGGCAGAACCGTGCTCATATCGATAAATAGCTTTCCGGCCACCTTTCCGTGCAGAAGACCCGAGGGGCTGTTGTAAACCGCGTTCAACGCTGCGGCATCGGTCAAGATGGTGATGACGAATTCGTTGTTTGCCGCCAGTTCAGCAGGATTTGCCGCTATTTTGGCCCCGGCGACCGCCTTGGCTTTGTCGGGCGTGCGATTCCAGACCGTGACATCATGGCCGACCTCGATCAACCGCGCGGCAATCGCCGCGCCCATTTTACCGATGCCGGCAACACCCAGTTTCATAACGCGCTCCCCCGACGGCCATTGGCGCACACGGCTTTAACCCGCGCTCTGTTAGACCACAACAGTTCAACACCAGCACTCCGGCACGTCATCCGCAAGCGGCTTCCCAGCTGCACGGCACTGCCGACCGATAAGCCGCTTGCGCGCGTTGCAAGCGAATGCGATAGCGTCAGGTTATCGGAAATCGGAGTGGGACTGCGATGCCTCGGGCAAAAAAAGACATCGTCGGGATCGTCGGGCTCGGAATTATGGGCGGCGCCTTTGCGCAAAATTTGATCGCGGCCGGATGGCAGGTCATCGGCTATGACATCGCCCCGGCGCGGCGGCGAGCCATGGCGAAGCTCGGCGCGGATATTGCCGAGAATACCGAAGACGTGGCCCGACGGGCCCGCACCGTCATTACCAGCCTGCCCAAGCCAGCGGCGCTTTTCGAGACCGCCGCTGCCATTGCCAAAGCGGGCTTGCCGCGGCGCGTGATCGTCGAAATGTCGACCTTTGCCCTGGATGATAAGGCCAAGGCGGAGGCGGTGCTGCGCAAAGCCGGCCACGTGATGCTCGATTGTCCGGTCAGCGGCACCGGCGCGCAGGCGGTGAGGAAGGATCTTGTTGTCTATGCGTCCGGCACCTCCCGCGAGATAAGGAAATTGCGCGGTTTGTTTTCCGGTTTCACACGCGCCGTCCACGATGTCGGCGCATTCGGTAACGGCAGCCGCATGAAATACGTCGCCAACCTTCTCGTCGCTATTCATAATGTTGCCAGCGCCGAGGCGATGGTTCTCGGCATGAAAGCCGGTTTGCCACCGCAGCTCATCTTTGACTTGATCAAGACCGGCGCCGGCAATTCGCGGATTTTCGAGCTACGGGCGCCGATGATGGTGAAAAACAGTTACGGCAATCCGACAATGAAGATATCGGTCTGGCAAAAAGATATGGACGTGATCGGCTCTTACGCGCGCAAGATCGCGGTTCCGACGCCAATGTTTGACGCCAGCAAGGCGATCTATGCCAAAGCACTGCGCAGCGGTCACTCAGCCGAAGATACCGCGGCAGTTTGTGCTGTACTGGAAAAAATGGCGGGCGTTAAACGAACAAAGGGGCGCGCCAAGGCGGCGTGAGCGGCGAACTGCCAGCATCAAAGCGGTAGCGCCACAGGAGTTGTGCGAGAGGAGTTTTGAATGTCGTCGCTTGAGGGCAAAGCGCGCATGGCGGCGGTCGCCGGCGACCGCAGCAGTCTTGAGCAGCGCAGCGAAAACCGCGACGGCATGCGGATCGACTGGAACGTGCCGATCGCGATGGATGACGGTCTGGTGCTCCGCGCCGATGTATTTCGCCCCGTAGCCGAACGGCGGTACCCGGTTATCTTAAGCTACGGTCCTTACGCCAAGGGGCTTGCCTTCCAGGACGGCTACCCGAGCGCCTGGCAGCGTATGGCGGAGCGGCATCCCGATGTCACCGCCGGCTCCAGCAATCTCTATCAGAGCTGGGAAGTCGTCGATCCGGAAAAATGGGTGCCGCACGATTACGCCTGCGTGCGGGTGGATTCGCGCGGCTGCGGTTGTTCGCCCGGCTATATCGATCATTTCTCGCCGCGCGAAACCAAAGATTTTTACGACTGCATCGAATGGGCCGCGGCGCAGCCATGGTCGAGCGGCAAAGTCGGACTCAATGGCATTTCCTACTACGCCATCAATCAATGGCACGTGGCCAGCCTGCAACCGCCGCATCTTGCGGCCATGTGCATCTGGGAGGGTGCCGCCGATTGGTACCGCGACATGACGCACCATGGCGGGATTCTCTCCACGTTCTGGGAAAACTGGTACGACATGCAGGTCAAGACCGTGCAATACGGCGCCGGCGAGCGCGGCAAGCGCAGTCGGGTGCACGGCGAGTTGGTCTGTGGTCCTGAATTTCTATCGGACCGGGAACTAGAAAAAAATCGCAGCGATTTCGGTGCTGAAATTTTTACGCACTCGTTGGACGACAATTACCACAAAGCGCGTTCGCCGAACTGGTCAAAGGTTAAGACGCCGTTCCTGTCGGCAGCCAATTGGGGCGGCCAGGGCCTGCACCCGCGCGGCAATTTCGAAGGCTTCATGCGCGCAACCTCCAAGCAGAAATGGCTGGAAGCGCACGGCATCGAGCATTGGACGCATTTTTACACGGATTACGGCCGTGATCTGCAACTGCGTTTCTTCGATTACTTCCTGCACGGCAAGAAGAACGGTTGGGGCAAGCAGCCACTGGTGCAGCTCCAGGTTCGGCACATCGATCGGTTCGCAAAGCGTCTAGAAAATGAATGGCCGCTCAAGCGCACGCAGTGGACGAGGCTTTATCTCGATCCTGCAGGACGACTTACCGCAAATAAGTCAGCAAGCAAAAAAACGGTGCTGTCCTTTGAAGCCACGGGAGACGGCGTCACTTTTCTTACTGCGCCGCTTGAACATGATACGGAGGTAACCGGGCCGTCCGCTGTCAAGCTGTATGTCTCGTCATCAACAACAGACGCCGATATTTTTGTCGTGCTGCGCGTGTTCTCGCCGGATTTGAAGGAGGTCGTGTTTCAGGGCGCGATCGATCCACACACACCGATCGGCCAAGGTTGGCTGCGCGCCTCGCATCGTCAGCTCGACAAAAAACTATCGAAGCCTTATCGGCCGTATCACACCCACAATAAGAAACAGCCACTCAAGCCGGGGGAAGTCGTCGCGCTCGATATCGAAATTTGGCCGACATCGATCGTCGTGCCCAAATCCTATCGCATCGCGCTGTCCATCCGTGGCAAAGATTACGTTTATCCGGGAGGGAGCGGCGGACGGCTGTCGAATTTCAAGAACGAACTGACCGGCTGCGGACCGTTCGTGCACGACGATCCGCGCGACCGGCCGCTACATGTCTTCAGCGGGGTTACCGGACTGCATTTCGGTGGCGCGGCGAGGCCCTATCTGCTGCTTCCGGTCGTTCCGCCCAAACGCAAGGAAAAGCCAGCCAAATGATTGTATAAAGCGCGCAAGCGCAGGAACAAAGTGCGAGAGGCATTTTTTCGGAGGAGATGATGTCGCGCAAAGTCAGTCGCCGTACGCTTCTGGCCAGCACTGGAGCCGCCGCTGCTCTAGGCTCTTTTCCGGCGCCCGCGATCGCCCAGACGGCGCCGATCAAAATCGGCCTTCTTACCGTAAAGGTTGGGCCGCTTGCCCAGGGCGGCATCCAGATGGAACAGGGCGTGCTCACCTTTTTGAAGGAGACCAACTACACGATCGCTGGGCGCAAGGTCGATTTCATCTCCGCCGATACCGGCGGCGCGCCGGCCGGCGCCAAGACCAAGGCCCAGGAATTGGTTGAGCGTGACAAGGTCGATCTAATTCTCGGGCCGCTCGCGACGGCCGAGCTTTACGCGATCAACGACTACATCCAGCAGCAGAAGATACCGACACTCAGCTTGGCAGCGGCTGACAATCTGACCCAGCGGCAGCCTAGCCCTTATTTGTTGCGCGCTTCGGCTACCGCGTCTCAGGCTTTGCATCCGATGGGTCACTATGCGGCGACCGAGATGAAGCTGAAGCGGCTCATCGCCATCGGCGAGGATATTGCCTTCGACTATGAGGAGTTGGGCGGCTTCCAGGCTGCCTTCGAGAAGGACGGCGGCTGCGTCGTGAGCAAGCTTTGGCCGCCATTGGTGACGCCGGACTATACGCCTTACATCGCTCAAATCAGCGATTGCGACGGCGTTTGTCAGGGCTTCGCCGGTTCAAATCCGCTGCGTTTTATGAAGGCTTATGGCGACGCCGGTTTGAAATACCCGGTCGTCACCGGGTGGACCGGTGGTGACGATGCGCTTTTAAGAAGTTTTGGCGACGAAGCAGTCGGCATGGTCTCTTGCTCGGCCTATTCTCTTGAGGTCCCCACCGAGCACAACCAGCGCTTCATCGAAGGCATGCGGAAGAATTTCGATGTCATTCCCGGTTTCTATGCCGCTGGCCTCTATATCAATTGTCAGGTTGCCGATGCCGCGCTCAAAGCGACCGGTGGCGACGTCAGCGACAGGGAAAAGCTTATCGCCGCCCTTCGCGCCGTCACTCTCACTGATACGCCACGCGGACCGCTGAAATTCGATCACCTGGGCAACGTGGTCGGCACCTTTTACGTCAGGCGCTGCGGCAAGGAGGACGCCAAGTACGGGCTCAAACTATGGAATAAGCTCATCAAGACCTACGAAAACGTCAGCCAGTTCTGGACCTGGCCGGAACAGGAATTCCTCGCCCATCCCGTCTATTCACGCGATTATCCGCCACTGAAGAAGTGTTGAGAAAAACGCGACAATAGCGGACTTTACAGCGCGCGCTGCCTCGCCAATGATAGCCGCCTCTGCGGCGCTGGCAGCAATCGCGAGTGCCTGCCGCGATCCATAGCGGCTCAAGGATTGCCGGTTCGCCTGTTCGCCGCGGCCGTAAGCTCGATAGAGGGAGGACACGTAATGCCTGGCAGGATCAAGTCTCGCAAAGTCAGCCGCCGTACCATGTTGGCCGGCACTGCCGCCGGCGCGGCCGCTGCGCTTAGCCGTTTCCCGACGCCGGCAATCGCACAAGCAGAGCCATTCCGGCTCGGCCTACTCACCGTAAAGACCGGGCCCCTGGCCCAGGGCGGCATTCAGATGGAGCAGGGCGTCCTGACCTATCTGAAGGAAACGAATTACATGATCGGCGGCCGCAAAGTCGATTTCTTCTCCGCCGATACCGGGGGCAACCCGGCAGGCACGAAGACCAAGGCGCAGGAACTGGTCGAGCGCGATAAAGTCGATGTGATCCTCGGGCCGCTCGCGGCCTTCGAGCTCTACGCCATCAACGACTATATCCGCGAGCAAAAAATGCCGACGCTCAGCCTAGCGGCGGCCGACGACCTGACGCAACGCAAGCCCAACCCCTATTTGCTACGCGCTTCGGCCACGTCCTCGCAAGCCATGCATCCGATGGCCCATTACGCCGCGACCGAGCTCAAGCTCAAGCGCATCTTCTGCATCGTCGAGGATTTCGCCTTTGGTTACGAGCAGATGGGCGGCTTCCAGGCATCGCTTCAGAAAGAGGGCGGCTGCGTTGTCAACAAGCTATGGCCGCCTCTGGTGACCCCGGACTATACGCCCTATGTCGCGCAGATCGGCGATTGCGATGGCGTCTGCCAGGGATTCGCCGGATCAAATCCGCTACGCTTCATGAAGGCCTATGCGAACTCGGGATTTAAATACCCGGTTGTCACCGGTGAAACCGGCGGCGACGATGCTCTCCTGAAGAGCTTTGGCGAAGAAGCCATTGGGCTCGTGAGCTGTATACCCTACACGCTCGATCTGGAAAACGACGCCAATCACCGCTTCGTCAATGGCATGCTGAAAGAATTCAACACGATTCCGGGCCAGTACGCGGGCCTGCTCTACGTCAACTGCCAGGTCGTGGACGCCGGCCTGAAGGTAGCAGGCGGCGATGCCCGTGACAAAGACAAGTTCATGGCGGCGCTCAAAGCGGTCAGCCTAACCGATACGCCACGCGGGCCGCTGAAGTTCGATCATCTGAACAACGTGATCGGAAATTTCTACGTCCGGCGGATCGGCACTGAGGGCGCCAAATACGGGCTCAAGCTCTGGAACAAGACCATCAAGACTTATGAGAACGTCAGTCAGTTCTGGAACTGGCCCGAACAGGAATATCTCGCACATCCAGTCTATTCGCGCGATTATCCGCCGCTGACCAAGTGCTGATCACGAATCCAAGCGGGGGGCACAGTTATGACGTTCTGGCTGCTGCTCACCGTGAACAGTGTGACGTTCGGCGGCCTGCTGTTTTTGCTCTCAGCAGGGTTTTCGCTGATTTTCGGGTTGATGCGAATTCCAAATCTAACGCATGGCTCGATGTTCATGCTCGGCGCCTATTTCGGCACGACACTGCTCTCGGGCGTGCTCGGTGTGCGCTTCGGCTTCTGGGTCGCCGCGGTGATCTGCGCGCTTGAAGTGGCGCTGCTCGGCGCCCTGATGGAAAGGCTTTTATTGCGCCGGCTTGCCGGTCAGCAATTGGCTCAAGTGCTGGTCACGCTCGGCGTCTCCTTCATGGTCGCCGATTTGTGCCTGATGGGCTGGGGCGGCGATCCAATCTCGGTGGCGACCCCGCCCGGGCTCAGCGGTTTTATTCGGGCCGGCGCTGCAGTATTTCCGCTTTACCGTTTGGCCGTCATCGTCATCGCGGCGGTTTTTGCGCTCGCACTATGGCTCATGCTGGAGCGAACGCGTCTTGGTGCGATGATTCGCGCCGGCGTGGACGACCCGCAAATGGCCCGAGTGGTCGGCATCCGGGTATCGCGATTGTTCACGATTGTCTTTGCGCTGGGCGCGGGACTTGCTGGTTTCGCCGGCCTGATCGGTGGGCCAATTCTTTCGGTCTACCCGGGCATCGACCAGGACATGCTGCCGCTCGCGCTGGTCGTCGTCATCCTCGGCGGCACCGGGAGCCTTCTTGGCTCCTTCGTCGGCAGTATCGTGATTGGATTCATCTACAATTTCGGCCAGGCGCTTCTTCCTGAGCTTGCTTATTTCATTTTGTTCCTGCCGATGGTGCTGGTCCTTGTGCTGCGGCCACAGGGTCTGTTTGGAGGCCAGATTCTGTGACGAATTCCATCCTTGCCCGGAGGTTTGCCATTGCGGTGGCGATCGTTGCACTGGTGGTGCTGCCATACGCGATCAAGGAAGTTTATTACGTCAATATCGCCAGTCAGATTTTGCTCTATGCAATATTCGCGCTCGGGCTCAACATTCTGGTCGGCTATGCCGGATTGGTGTCGCTTGGTCATGCCGGATTGTTCGGCGTTGCCGCTTACGTCGTCGCCTACCTGCTCACGGCGGGACACGGGCATGCGCTGGCAATCGTCGCGGCGCTGACGGCCAGCTTGCTCGCAACTGCCGGCTTCGCCGCGTTGTCGCTACGTGCAACCGGCATTACCTTCATCATGATTACGCTGGCGCTCGGTGAGATTGTCTGGGGCCTGGCCTATCGCTGGATCAGCCTGACCAATGGCGACAACGGGATTACCGTAGCAAGCCGGCCGGCGCCGTTCGGAATAGCGCTCAGCGGGGCGCGTCCGTTTTATGTTGCGACCTTGATCGTATTCCTTCTTGCTGTCGCTGCGTCGAGTATTTTCGTGCGTTCGCCGTTCGGCGCGGCTTTATGTGGTACCCGCGATCAGCCGCGGCGGATGAATGCGCTCGGTTATCATGTTTGGTTGATCCGGTTCTGGGCCTGCATGTCCTCCGGCTTTTTAAGCGCGGTCGCGGGCGTCCTGTTCGTCTATTACAACCAGTTCATCAGCCCTCAGGCCTTGGCGTTGACCGCCTCCGCCGAAGGCTTACTGATGGTGATCTCCGGCGGCGCAGGGACGCTGCTCGGACCAGTGGTTGGCGCCGCCCTCGTCGTCATCGTCAAAAACGTCGTCAGCGCCTATGTCGAACGCTGGAATTTCATGCTGGGCGCAATTTTCGTCGCCATCGTCGTATTCATGCCGGAAGGTCTGGTACCCGGCGCAGCGCGGCTGGTACGCTCGTTTTGGCAGGCGACGGGCCGGCGCAAGTCGGTGGCGCCGGTTACCGCGGAGCGGCGGCAATGAGCGCGCTCGTCATCAACAATTTGAGCAAATCATTCGGCGGTCTGCGGGTTACCCGCAACGTCAAACTCAATGTCGAGCCCGGCGAGCGCCGGCTCATTATCGGCCCGAACGGCGCTGGGAAAACCACGCTGTTCAATCTGATCACGGGCGAGCTCGCGCCCGATGCCGGCTCGGTAAGCCTGTTCGACCGCGATATCACACGCATGGCGAGCCGCAAGCGCACGCATCTCGGCATGGCGCGCACCTATCAAATCATCACGCTGTTCGCCCGTGATACGATCCAGCACAATGTTACGCTTGCTTTGCTCGGGTTATCGCCCCTACGCTGGAATCCAGTGGCGGTACTTGGCCGCCAGAGCCATCTTGCGGTGGCGGCGCGAGACGCACTGCGGCGCGTCGGCCTTGAACAGATCGCCGAGCGGCCGTTAGCGGAAACATCGTATGGCGAACGGCGGCGGGTCGAAATCGCGATGGCGCTCGCACAAAATCCGAAGGTCGTCTTGCTTGACGAGCCGTTTGCCGGTCTTTCGATCGATGAGAGGCAGGATGTCCGTAAGCTTCTCATCGCCATCCCGCGCGAGGTTACGATCGTCATGATCGAGCACGACATGGACGTCGCATTGGACCTTGCCGACCGCATAACGCTTTTACATTTCGGCGAAGTGATCGTCGAAGGTACGCGCGCCGAAGTGGTGGCGGATCCGCGCACGCGGGAGGTTTACCTTGGCGAATAGTGCGCTTTGCCTCAGCGGCATCGACGCCTTTTATGGCGATAGCCATGTGCTGCAAAGGGTTTCCTTCGAGCTCGGCGAGGGGCGGCTGCTCGGTCTGCTTGGCCGCAATGGTGCCGGCAAATCAACCTGCATGAATGTCAGTGTCGGAGTTCTGCCGCCGCGCGCCGGCAGCGTTGAAGTATTCGGCAGCCCGGTGACGCGCCTGCCGCCTGAGATGATCGCCGCGCGCGGTGTGGCCCTGGTACCCCAAGGCCGCCGCGTCTTTAAAAGCTTGACGGTGCGCGAAAACCTGATGGTGGCGGCGCACAAGGGTTTTGCCGGCCAGCGCCACGCACCATGGAGCGCCGATACCGTATTCGCCATGTTTCCACGCCTTGCGGAACGGCGCAGCCAAATGGCGGCGTATCTTTCTGGCGGCGAGCAGCAGATGCTCGCCATCGGCCGGGCACTGATGTCGAATCCGCGAGTCTTGCTGATGGATGAACCGTCTGAAGGCCTCGCGCCGCAGATCGTCGCGGAGGTGATGGCGACCATTCGCAAACTCAAGGAAAGCGGACTTTCCATCGTGTTGGTGGAGCAGAATCCGAAGCTGGTTTTCGACATCGCCGATGACATCGTCATCCTCAATAGCGGCCGCGTTGCCATTGTCTCGACAGCCGCCGCCGTCAAGAACGACGGTGTTGATCTGCGCCAGCATCTCGGGATTTTCTAAAACCAAAGGTGAATCCGGCTGCCGGCAAACGGCGGGGGCCGCACAATCGATATTGCAAATTGGGGCACTCGCCGTCACGATGGCCTGCCAGGGCGTGGAGGGTATGCCTTGATTACGGTGCCAGAACTGTCGGCGGAAGCTTTGGGCTCGTACCTTGCGGAGCATTTGAACCGCAATTTCGGCTCGACCCACGCTCATCTGGCGGAGTTGGTCCCGTCAATCGCCCGCATTGCTCTGGAATGCATCGGTAATAGCGATGCGCTTTACCACAATGTCGAACACACGATGCTTGTGACGCTTGTGGGTTACGACATTATGCGAGGCCGCGCTTTGCTACGGCCGACGTATGCCCACGACTTCGCGCACCTGATCGTTGCCTGTCTTTTGCACGACATCGGCTATGTCCGCGGCATTCTCAAAGGTGATGGCGAGGACGGTTATGTGATCGACGCCAAAGGGAACAAGGTCAAATTACCGCGCGGAGCTTCCGATGCGGCGCTCTTGCCCCATCATGTCGAACGCTCGAAGCTGTTCGTGCTTGATCGCGTCGGGAAGGGAAAATATCTCGAAGCGGAAAGAATCGCCAACGCTATCGAGTTTACCCGTTTTCCGTCGCAGTATGCCGCCGATGACGACAACGAAGAAGGGCAATTGATGCGCGCGGCCGATCTGATCGGCCAGCTCGGCGATCCACATTATCTGCGCAAGGCCAATGCTCTGTACTACGAGTTTGAGGAAGTCGGCATGAACAAACAGCTCGGCTATATCTCGCCGGCCGACCTCACCGATCTTTATCCGCAGTTTTATTGGAACAGTGTGTCGCCGTACATTCAAAGCGCGATCCGTTATCTCAATCTTACGTCCAGCGGACGGCAGTGGGTAGCGAACCTATACAGCAACGTGTTTCGCGCCGAGCGCGACATCACGCCTTGCGGCCCGCAGCGCTAGATCGATCCGCTCTTCGACTTCCCGCCCGCCAATTGCCGCCGCGCTCGGCGCATTCAAGCGAAGAAGGAACAGTTATGTCCGGACAATGGAACAAATATAGTGCAACTGCCGCGCGCCGCCACGGCAAACCGGGGCGGGAGCTGCGTCCCAACAGCATCACTATTGATATTCATTCCCATGTCGCGGTTCCGGCAGCCGCGGAGTTCGTCGAACCTTATCTCGATTGGGCGACAATCCCGCTGGCGCATTTTGCCGATGCTGCGACCAAGGCGCTCAGTCAAAAACAAGAAGCCGACGTTCGCTCGCGCAGCGGACATGAGCAGAGGCTCTCCGACCTCGACGCCATGGGAATAGACGTCCAGATTATCGCGCCGCCACCGCCGCAGTGTTACTACACTGTTCCGCTCGACATCGCGGTCAAAGCGACGCGGATCGTCAATGACGGCATCGCCGAATTTTGCGCGACTCATCCGGAGCGTTTCAAAGGTTTTGGCGCGGTGCCAATGACGGACGGCGTTGAAGCGGCGAAAGAACTGGAGCGCTGCCGCAAACAGCTTGGCTTTACCGGCGTTGAAATCCTCACCAATGTCGCCGGCAAAGAATTATCCGATCCGGCATTCACGCCGTTCTGGCAGGAGGCGGAAGAGTTCGGGGCGCTGGTGATGATCCATCCCAATGGCTTTACCGAAGCATCGCGGCTGACGCGTTTCTATTTCAATAACGTTATCGGCAATCCGCTTGAGACCACGATCGCGCTGCATTATCTGATCTTTGACGGCGTGCTCGAGCGTTTTCCGCGCCTGAAGATCCTCGCGGTCCACGGCGGCGGATATCTCGGCGCCTATTCCGGGCGCATCGATCATGCTTGGGGTGCGCGCTCCGACAGCCATGACACGCTGCCACAGCCGCCGACGACCTATCTCAAACGCGTTTACGTGGATACCGTCGTGTTTACGCCGCACCAGCTCGCCGCTCTGGTGCACCAGTTCGGCCCGGACCACGTTCTGCTCGGAACCGATTACCCCTACGATATGGCGGAGTACGATCCGCTTGGCCATATCGCAGCGGTTGAGACTTTCGATACGCCAACCGTGGCTGCCCTGGCCGGAGGCAATGCCAAGAAGGTGCTTGGGCTGTGATTTAATCGTAGTGACTGCACCCGCGGCTCTTCCATCGTTCAAGCGCCGAAGATATCCAAATCCGGGCCGCCGGCCCGCGTGACCGCTGGGAAAATTCGATTGCCGCCGCCGTTGAAAGTGCGACCGAAATACGCGAGTTGTCGACGAACGCCGGGCGATTGCTTTGCTGGAAGAGCTCAAGAAATCGACTGAACGGATCACCGGGTGGCAGCGTCCCTCGGCCGAGCAGGTTTCGACACTGCTGCGCCGATCCAAGCGAGGCGCGTTTCACTTCCGCGATGACGGCAGGATTCCAAACCATCCGCGATGGCCGGTTCTTATCTATTGGGGGGTTGTCCAGTTGCCGCAGGCCTTCGATCCGGCCGCGGTATTGGAGGACCTGTTTGAAAGTAACGGCTGGGGCGATAGCTGGCGTAACGGGATCTACGACTATTTGCACTATCATTCGCGCATTCACGAAGTGCTTGGCATCGCTCGCGGCAACGCCAAAGTCAGGCTCGGCGGTGACCGCGGCCGCACTCTCAATCTCCGTGCCGGCGACGTGGTTATTCTTCCGGCGGGCACCGGTCATCAGTGCCTCGTCGCCAGCAAAGATTTCCTGGTGGTTGGAGCCTGTCCGCCATCCGGCAAGTATGACGAGTGGAGGCCTGACGCCGAGCAGCACGAACCAAGCATTAAATCGGTGGAGAAGGTCAAGCGCCCCCGCAAGGACCCGGTGTTCGGCGCTAAGGGCCCGTTGCTCAAATCATGGAAGACGAAGCGCTAGGCATTCGCTTCAAGCAGTGGTCCTATTTACGCCGCGATCTGCCTGCCTTTTTTGGCTTAAGCCGATGGATCGTCGCCGACACGCCGGCACTGCGGCGAAGTGCGTCTTTCAAGTCAATTGGACGGCCGTGTTTTTTTAGGAGATCGCGAAACGCTTCGTCAGCAATCTCCTGAAAGTCCTTCATCTGATCACGGCCGAGAAGATCGATTTGCCGCCAGGTTTCCTCATCGAACTGCACCCGCTTTCCAGGCATCAGCTGGCCTTCTTGTGGCGAGCGTGCGAGCGGGATGGCTTCTTGGCGGCCCGCGGAGTCGACCGCGACGAGGCGCGGCGCGCGGCGGGAGCTCTACCGCCGGCTGTCACGCTCTGGCGCAGCGCGTCCATGAGATTGATGACGTTCGAGGGCGCGCGCTCCTTCGGCCGTTCGATCTTCTCTCCTTTTTGTTTGCGCCGCAGCAGGTCTTTGAGCGCGTCCTCGTACTCGTCCTTGAACTGTTGCGGCTTGAAGTGGCCAGCCTTGGTCTCCACGATATGCACCGCCAGATCGATCATGTCCTTCGGGATTTTTTCGTCCTCGATGGTGTCGAAATAATCTTTTTCCTCGCGCACCTCGTAAGGGTAACGCAGCGTCACGCCCAGCATGCCTTTGCCTCGCGGCTCAAGCGCAATGACGTGTTCGCGCGAGGTGAACACGATCTTGCCGATCGCCACCATGCCTTCCTTGCGAATGGCCTCACGAATGACCGCGAACGCCTGCTGACCGACTTCGCCATCGGGCACGATGTAATAGGGATCGCGCAGATAAAGCTCGTCGATTTCCTGACGCGGCACGAATTCGTCGATGTCGATCACGCGCTTGCTTTCGATGGCGACCGCTTCGAGCTCTCCCGGTTCAAGCTCGATATATTCGCCTTTTGCCACTTCATAGCCTTTGACGATGTCGGCGTTGTCCACCTCGTCGCCGCTTTCGGCGTCGATCTTCTTGTAGCGGATACGATTTCCGGTCTCTTTGTTGATCTGATGGAAGCTGATCTTTTCCCGCTCGGAGGTCGCCGGAAACAATGCAATGGGGCAGGAAACGAGCGACAGTTTCAAATAGCCTTTCCAATACGCGCGCGGGGCCACGACATACTCTCCACACTTCGAGGAACGCCGATTCAACGATATTGAGGGAACTCACGTTCCACAAGTGAAGACGCCTGGAGTGTTTCTTCTTTGTTCACTGCCCATGCGGACGTAAAATTGCGCAAGCCACTGATTCGGACACGATAACCATGTCTGCACGAAGCGCATTATTACGCGCGCCCAGAGCTGCTTCCGAGCCTGATCCCAAGCTTGGTCCCAAATCCGATCCCATGAGCGAGGACCGGCCTGCGCCACACCCCGTCAGCGAAGCAAAACCACGACTTTTCCATGCCCGAATGTTGGTTACACGGCTCGAAGAATGGTGTGTTGAGGCCCAATCCGTTGAACAAGCGCGCGCTCTTCTGACCGCCGGCGCCGGCCACCGCTGTACGCCGGGCGAAAGCATCCAGGTCGAGGTCGATAGCGTGTTCGACGAGTGATATTGTCGCGCACGGCTCGCGCTTTAAGCCAAAGACGAAGGTCACCCTGGCAAATATAATGCTTGCGGCTGCCGAGGCGCTCGCACGGGCGCTCTTTAACGAGAACGGTCTAAATGCGACGGCAAATGTTCACAGAGACGCCGGTATCCCGGCTGGCGATTTGGGCGCGGCGTATTGCGCTGTTTTCGCTTGCCGCGACTTTCATCGCAATCATCATTGTGCGGTCCGGCGCGCTCGAAATCGTACCCGCACTGTCCACGCTTGCGGGCGCGCTGGCGCTGGCTTGCCTTGCGATCCTGCTTGCCTTTGGCGCAGGTATTGTCATCTGGCGCCATGGTGTCGGCGGCGGGCGCCAAGCAGTGACGGCGCTGCTGATCGGCTTGGCACTTATTGCCTACCCGGCCTATCTGGGGATCAAAGCGTCGCGCCTGCCGGCAATCTGTGACATCACCACCGATCCCATTGACCCACCGCAATTTGACGCGATCGCTCGATTGCGGCCGCGCGACGCCAATCCCGTAACCTATGCCGGTCTATACGCGGCCGAGCAGCAGCACGGCGCCTATTCGGATATCGAGCCGGATGAAACGACGGCGACGCCGCAGGACGCCTTTGCCGCGGCTATGAAAGTGATTGCCAAACGCAAATGGCGGGTGGTCGACGCCCGGCCGCCCCAGGGTCCGTTGCCGCGCGTAATCGACGCCCGCGCCCCACAGCCGAGCACTGTGCGGGACGGTGTTATCGAGGCGGTGGCGCGCACGCCGATCCTCGGTTTCCGCGATGATGTAGTGGTGCGGATCCGGCCGACGGTCGACGGCACCCGGATCGATATCCGTTCCGCGTCACGCTATGGCCGGCACGATCTCGGTACCAATGCCAAGCGGGTGCGTAGTCTCATCGATGACATCGATGAGGTGCTGGCGCGGCCGCAGCCGGAGAAAAAAGCTGCTCCGGCGCCAAAGCCGCCGGCCAAGGGCAATCAGGCCAAGCGGTAAATCCCGGCAAGCGAGGGCGGTCCTTCGGTGGCGACCGCGCCGCGCGCAACCAGCTCCTCGAGATGCGCCAACACCGACAAGGCGGCGGCGCCGACCAAGCGCGGATCAAGGCCGATATAAACCGCCCTGACGATTGTCGGGATATCGGCGGCGCCCTTGGCGAGGCGGTGCAGGATCGAGGCTTCGCGCGCTTGGCGGTGGCGGATCAAATATTGCACATAGCGGGGGGCATCTCGAACTGGCGCGCCGTGGCCGGACAAGTAGAGCGGCTCACTGCGTCGAGCGAGTTTCTGCAGTGAGGCCATGTAATCGCTCATCGCGCCGTCGGGTGGCGCCACAATGGTCGTTGACCAGGCCATCACGTGATCGCCGGCAAAGAGGAGATCGGCCTCTTTGAATGCATACGCCATGTGATTGGCGGTGTGCCCGGGTGTAGCCACGGCTTGCAATGTCCAGCCACTGCCGGTCACGGTTTCACCGTCGCCGAGCGCGACATCGGGCAGAAATTCCAGATCGTTGGATGCATCGAGCCGGCGGACTTCGCCGGTGTGGAGCGGCCGGGCCGGCCGGTGCGGCCCCTGCGCGTAAACCTTGGCGCCAGTCGCCGCCTTGATTTGCGCGGCAGCAGGGGAATGATCGCGATGCGTGTGGGTGACAAAGATATGGCTGACGGTCTCGCCGCGCACCGCATTGAGTAGCGCATTGATATGCCCGATATCGTCGGGGCCGGGATCGATGATCGCAACGCTGCCGCTGCCGACGATGTAACTGATCGTACCCTTATAAGTGAATGGCCCCGGATTATCCGCAACCATGGCCCGCACACCCAGCGCTACTTCTTGGACTTGATCGGGCTTAAGGGTGAAGTTCTTGTCGAATGGGATGTCGTCGTTCATGCCGTGGATCACCAAAAGCTCATATTGTGCGGCGACCCCTCAAGCCCGATTGGAGCATGGACTTGGCTGCTGCCGAACAGGTCAGTGATGTGATTGAACATCTCTTCTGGGGTGGACGCGCTTATCTAGCACAATCCCTGATGTGCGCTGGCGGCCCAAAAACTGCAAGCATATCAACCGGTCCGCGGTTCGGCGGCGCAGCGAAGCGTCAGAGCCCTGCGGGGCTTACCGGAAAAGAATAGAGCCCCGGTGCCGGGAATTCCGGGGCTCCAGCAATCTCAATTCCACTCTGGGTGACACCGAGACCGCCAAAAACCGACATGCAAGGGCCGGGCCAAAGTCGAACCAAAGCGCCAGGAACAACCCCGCCGGACCGCAAACCGCTCGATATGAGCCTCCATGCATGCCAACCGAAGTCATCACGGGAATATTCGGGGATTTGGGGCACATCGTTGGTGCGAGAACGGGCTGCGCCTGACTAAAATGCAGGCAGGCAGTATGCCACAAAGAGGGAGCACCAAATGACGTTCACGGAGCGAACCTTCCGAGACGCCCTTGGGCTCTTTCCAACCGGCGTAGCCGTCGTCACCGCTGTGACGAAGGACGGCACTCGTATCGGTGCGACGATAAGTTCGTTCAATTCGGTGTCGTTATCGCCGCCACTCGTCCTCTTCAGCATCGCGCGGACTTCCAGTTCGTTTGCAGCGTGGACCGACGCCAATACCTATGCAGTCAATTTATTGCACGAACATCAGCACGCGATTTCGACACGCTTTGCCCGCTCTCTCGCGGAAAAATGGGAAGGCATCGTTCCCCTAGTGGGGGAGACCGGTGCGCCGCTCATTCCGGGCGCGATTGCCTCATTTGAATGCGAGAACTACGCCCGCTATGACGGTGGAGATCACTTGATACTTGTAGGCAAGGTCTGTGCTCTGACGACGGCTGCTGTCGGCGAAGTTAGGCCGCTTATCTTTTACAAGGGCTCTTATCAAAAGATTGAGCGCGACTACGATCCCAACACGCCGTCGGACTTTTATTACTTGTTGAATGGATGGTAGTTGGCCACACTTGCCCTCCGCTTACTCTGCCGCGGCCTTAGCTACTCCGCCATTGTAGTCGTAGTTCGCCATCAAATCCTCAGCGACCTTATTAAACGAGGCCCAGTCGGTCTCGCGGAACGCATGGTTGCGTACGATAAAGGACGCTCCGGCGTAGAACTTTTCGTACTGGAGATGCCGGCCAGCGAATTCCGAGCCCACCATATCCCAGGCAAGCTTAAACAGCTTCATACGCGTCAACGCGTCACTTTGCGGGGTCTGCCAGTATGTCTGGAAGTCTCGCGCAAGGTCTGCATCGCGCATGACCGAAATGTTCGCCGGCATCTGGAACACGCCGCCGCCGCACAATTCGCGAAGTTCGTCGATGAATTTGCTGTAGTTCTGCGTGCACCATTCCAGTGCCGCGTACATGATACGCCGGTTGAAACAGACATAACCGCCACCGGGCCAGTCCTCGAAGGCATTGATTTGGCCGTTCACCATTCCCTCAATCATCGCCTCATAAGACGAAATTCTACCGAGCGCCTCGCGAACCGCCGGCACCTGATCGGCACCGGTTGCGTGTGCGATCTTGCTGCAGAGGCCCACCAAAAGCCGCATCTTCGACCAATAGCGCACGTTGGACTGATGATTACCAAAACAGTGGCTTGGTGTGGCGACGTAGATGTTGCGCGCCAAAAGCGCATCACCGTGCACAAAGACGCGTTCCCACGGGACCTTGACCTCGTCGCACAGCAGCATGCTGTCTGTTTCGTCGTAGCGGTAGGCGAGCGGCGAGTCGAATTCCGACGTGCAACCGAGTTCGAATGGTTGCCGTGACCACAGTTTCAGCCCCGGTGCGTTGCACGGGATTGCACAGGTTATAGCCTCGTTTTTCTGGTCGGGCGCCAGAGGTAGCAGATTGCCGATCCAGATTTCGTTGGCGAATACGGCGCCCGTGGCCAGCATCTTCATACCCGAGATGACCACTCCGGAGTCGTCCTCTCGGACCACTCGCAATGTCGGTACTGGAATATTCTGTCGCTGATAAAATTCCGGGTTGCGAGCCGCCTGCGGCGGTAATACAGCGTAGACGACATAGAGATCGTTGTCGCGGGCGTAGCGGTAGTAAGCGAGCAAATTGTCGGCATGCGCACACGGCGACTTGAGCTCGTCGGGCTTCATGACCATGCCCGTGATGAATGAAGCGACGTGGTCGGGCGAACGGCCGAACATGCCATAGGTTAGATCGGAAATGCGGCGATGGCAGATCATGCGCCGCTGCAGGTCGTCGCGCGACTTGGTGCGCAGGAAATACATGGAATGGCGGCCGCCGTCCTCTTCGTAGCTCATCACCTCGCGGTTCGCCGGGTCCGCCTTCATGTCGTAGATAGCCGCAACGGTCTGCGCCGCATTGCGGAATGCGGAGTGTTGAGTCACGTCATCTACACGCTCGCCGCCGATATAGACGATGCGGCGGTCGCGTAACGACGCCGTGTGCTCCTTACCGGTTCGCAACATGTGTGCCTTCCTTCGCTACGTAGAGTGCACCGTCATTGTCCATCGGCCGTCAGTATTCACCGAGAAGAGATCCAAAACCCGGTACACGATCCGTGACGCCACTCTGTCGGAGCGCGTGCCAGTAAATCGCGGTATTGATCGCGATCACCGGTTTGTCGATCCAGAATTCTGCGATGCCGGCGAGGAGAGCCATTGCAAGGTTCGTCCCGACCTCCACGATCGCTTCCACCGCGGAATCGTCAACCTCAACGATGGCATTGCGCAACTGCTTTTCACTTACATGAGCAATTTGCACAGGACTGCCACACTTCAACCCCTTCAGCGAGACATCCAGCGGCTTGTTGAAATCGTCATCGTTCTTTATCGGATCGTCTGGAATGTCTAAGCGACCGAAATGGTTGGTGACCCCGTATGGACGTATCGCGTCCATTTCTGGCTGCACGAACGTGTTCGTTGACGGGGCAATAATCCCTAGTTTCAGACGGAATCCGAGCGAATCAACCATTGCGTGGCTTAAAAACGCGCTGCGCGCTTTTGTCTTTGATCGTGCTGAACGCTCGCCGTGCCCTTGGGCAAATCGAACATACCGATCGGCAAATTCTCAAGATAGGCGAGGATCTCGGATGTCTTTATCACGTCGGCATATTTAGCATTCATGTCGCAGAGATTGATCGCGTGGCTTGCCTGCGAACGGTCGAAACAGCCTTCCTCGGCGAGCGCGACGCGGTAATTTAGACTGAAAGCATCGAGTACCGTGGCACGCACGCATCCTGATGTGGTGGTGCCGGTCATAATGAGGCTGTCGCAGCCAAGCAGCGTCAGATAGCTCGCCATGTTGGTGCCGAAGAAGCCTGACGGCTTTTGCTTGAGGACCACGATGTCCTGTGGCGTCGGGGCAATCGGTGCCACGATCTCATTGCCGTCGAGATTGGTCACGACAGTGCGACGGTTCTCTTCGTTTCGCGAATTCTTCCAGCTCCACGAACCCGAATCCCAGTTGTCCTCGCGTTGCACGCCTGTCGTGTAGAGCACGGGCACGCTTTTCTCGTGACATTTATCGATCAGCGAGCGGATATAGGGCAGCGCCTTCCAGGCATCTTCGCCGCACGAATTGCGCCAACGCTTAATCGATTCGAGAATCGGCTCCGGGCGGTCGCCGCAGAATGCCCAGTTCACGTCAATAACGAGGAGCGCCGGCCGCTTCCCAAACCCGCCCCGCGCCCCGTAGCCGGACGCAGCGAACACCGCTTTGTCGCGCTCTGTGAGAAATTCGCTCCAGATGGGTTCTGACATGGTACCGCTTCCTTTAAATGCGGCCTGCACAGCCGGTGGCCGGGCAAGTCAAAGAATATCACACTCTAGGTCGATAATTGAAAACATCGATTGGCGCGGAGGCTAGGTCCGCTCCGTGCCAATTCGACCGACTCATCGGCCGGAGCACGCAGAGTCCTAAAGCGGCGTCCGGCTGCGCATCGCTGCCGCCAGCGTCCCTTCGTCGAGGTAGTCGAGCTCGCCGCCGACGGGCACACCATGTGCGAGCCGCGTCACCTTGACGTTGATGCCGTGCAGAAGGTCAGTGATGTAATGGGCGGTGCTTTGGCCCTCGACAGTGGCACTAAGCGCAAGAATGACTTCCTTGACCGATCCGTCACTCGCCCGCTTGATGAGCGCCTCGATCGACAGATCGTCCGGCCCGATGCCGTCGAGCGGCGACAATATTCCACCCAGCACATGATAGCGGGCATTGCTGGCGTGCGCTCGCTCAAGCGCCCAAAGATCGGCGACATCCGCCACCACCACGATGGTTGAGTCGTCCCGCCTGGGATCGGTGCACAGCGTGCACGGATTATGCGTATCGATATTGCCGCAAATCCGGCACAACGTGATTTTTTCGATCGCGGTCTGCAAAGCGGCGGCGAGCGGCGCCATGATCAGCTCGCGCTTCTTGATTAGGAATAATGCCGCGCGGCGCGCCGAGCGCGGGCCGAGGCCAGGCAAGCGCGCGAGTAGTTGGATCAGACGCTCGATTTCGGGGCCGGCAGAAGCGGTAGGCATCAAAGCGCTGTCAAAATAGCTTTAAGCCGGGCGGCAGTGGCAGACCGCCGGTAAGCGCCTGCATCTTTTCCTGGAGGGTGGATTCGAGCTTGCGCCGCGCGTCCGCATAAGCGGCGACGATGAGATCCTCGATAATTTCTTTCTGCTCTGGTTTCAGCAGCGTTTCGTCGATCCGCAAGCCCCGCACATCGCCCTTGCCGGAAAGCGTTATGGATACAAGACCGCCGCCCGCCGCGCCCCCGACTTCGAGGCGATCAAGCTCGGCCTGCATCTCCTCCATTTTAGACTTCAGTTCAGAAGCCTGTTTCATCAAGCCCAGAAAATCAGCCATCGAAATTCCCGCTCATCCATCGTTGTCCGTCAGATCACCGTCGATTTGAGGAGCGCCTGGCACACCGTTGAGAGCCTCGGCCGAACTTTCCGCCGGGGCACGAACGTCGACTATTTCAGCGCCGGGAAATCGCTCGAGCACCGCCTGCACCAACGGATCGCCGCGCACACCGTCCTTGAGCTCGGCCTTGCGCATTTCTGCCTGAGCGCGAATGGACGGCGATCCGGTTTCGGCTGACACCGCAACCATCCAACGGCGGCCGGTCCAGTCGGCGAGTTTCTTGGAAAGCTCGCCGATCAGCGTCTTGCGCGCTCCAGTCTCTAGCGCAACTTCCAGCTTGCCGTCCTCGAAGCGGACAAGCCGGATGTCGCGTTCCAACGCGCTCTTCATAGCAAGATCACGCTTCTCGGCGGCAAGCGCAATCAGGTCTTCGAGAGATTTCACTGCGCGCATCTCAGCGGGCTGTGCGGTCTCTTCACTAGCGGGCGCAGGGGCGACTAGGGCCATCGGCGCCGCCAGCGGAGCGCCCCGGCTGCCTCGCGGCGACATTTCCGGCCGCGGCTGTTCCACGGGTACCTGAACAGCCGCGTGCGTCGGTGCAACGCCGCCTGGGATGGCATCGCCGCGCCGCGTCTCGCCCAGCGAGCGGATTACCTCATCAGGGGTTGGCAAATCCGCCGCATAAGCGATACGCACCAGGACCATTTCAGCGGCGTCGACCGGCCGGCCGGCGGCTTCTACTTCGGCTATACCCTTGAGCAACATCTGCCAGGTGCGCGCTAATACTCGCATCGAGAGTTTGGCGGCAAACGCACGGCCGCGTATGCGCTCCGCCTCGGTAAGGGATACGTCCTCGGCCAAAGCCGGCACGACCTTTATTCGCGTCACGAAATGGGTGAATTCGGCGAGGTCGCCGAGCACCATCGCCGGATCGGCGCCGCAATCGTATTGGTCGCGCAGCTCCTTGATTGCGGCGGCGATGTCGGCGCGCATCAGCGCGTCGAATAACTCAATGATGCGCGTGCGGTCGGCAAGGCCAAGCATCTGCCGCACATCCTCGGCGCGAACCGGCCCGGTGGTTGCGGCGCTGCCAGATTGGGCACCCGCATGGCTACCTGAATGGGCGATCGCCTGATCAAACAGCGAAAGCGCGTCTCGGACCGAGCCTTCCGCGGCGCGCGCGATCAGCGCCAGTGCCTCCCGTTCAGCCTTGATGTCCTCTTTCCCGGCAATGCCTTGCAGATGTCCTACCAGCCGCGCAGCGTCAACACGGCGCAAATCGAACCGCTGGCACCGCGACAGCACCGTGATCGGGACTTTGCGGATTTCAGTGGTGGCGAAAATAAATTTGGCATGTGGCGGCGGCTCCTCGAGCGTCTTCAACAACGCATTGAAGGCAGCGCCGGAGAGCATGTGGACTTCATCGAGAATATAGACCTTGTAGCGCGCCGAGACGGGCGCATAGCGGATCGCGTCATTGATCTGGCGTACGTCATCGACACTGTTATGCGAGGCAGCGTCCATCTCGATAACGTCAAGATGGCGGCTCTCCATGATCGCTTCGCAATGGACGCCAAGCACCGGCATTTTGACCGTCGGTGCCGCGATGGACCCGTCCGGCAGTTCGTAGTTGAGCGCGCGGGCGAGAATCCTGGCTGTTGTTGTCTTCCCGACGCCGCGCACGCCGGTCAGAATCCAGGCTTGCGGAATCCGGCCGCCTTCGAAGGCGTTCGAAATAGTGCGCACCATTGCGTCCTGGCCGATCAGGTCGTCGAATGTGGCCGGCCGGTATTTGCGCGCAAATACGCGGTAAGTAGATGTCGTGGTCGTCGTGTCGCTCATGATCGGCTTCGGCGATATCCGAGATATGAGTGTAGCCCGCCTTGAGCGGTCCTCCTACGCTTCGTGTGCAACCTTCGCACATCGCAAGCGTGCGGGGGCAAACGCCGACCCGGAAAATACACCACAGCGGCTTGGGGCCCCGCTTGGGCCGCTCGCGGCCGTTCCCTGAAAGGTTCAGTCGGGCTTTTTCAGCGGCATTTTCCCGGCCAGCGGGGACGTAGCAGCCGAGTTGCCAGCTGAATTGAAGGAACCGGTGGGAGGCTGACGAGCGACCCGAACCGCGCTCGTTAGGGCTGCTTCCTTCCGGATCTGACCCGGTTGGCGAGTGGCTCGTCCACCGCCAACCTCCCGGGCCCTATATCGGCTGCGGCGGGCGAGAAAGCAAGCTCCCCTTCTTTTCGGGTGTTTGGCCCCGACCCAACGATTATTCGCATGCAAGCAGATTTCCCTATCGAGCGAGTTTCCATCGGGCAATTCGCGTCAGTCCGGCTCGAAGCCCCGCGCCTTGACCTTGCTGCGCATGGCGGCTTCAATTTGACCGACAAGCGCTGGTAAGGGCCAAGCAAGCCAACCGTGTGCAGGCCAACCGTAACGGCCAAGGAGACGCCAATGACCTTTCGCATCGCCGTAGTGCAGCCGATTTCGCATCCTCCCGGCGATGCCGAACGCAATGTCGGCGAAGCGCTGCGATCGATCGAACAAGCGGCGGGCGAAGGCGCGGACTTTGTCTGCTTCCCCGAAACCTATCCCGGGCCCTGGCGCATGCCGGCGACCTTCGATCCAACCGCAGCGATTGCCGAAGCTGCCGCCAAGCACGGCGTCTACACTGTGTTCGGCACGATTGAGCCGATCGAGACCAAAGCGGCGACCGCCCATAACCTGATTGTCATGACCTATCCCGATGGTCGGGCGCCGGCACGATATCGTCGTACCCATCCGAACGGGCCTTGGATCTATACCGGCGGGCGATCGTGGGAATTCCAATACGTTGCTGCCAACGAATTTCCGGTTTTCGACACCGTGCACGGCAAAGTCGGACTTGCGATGTGCAGCGAAGTCTATATGCCGGAAGTGACGCGGGCACTGGCGCTGCGCGGCGCCGAATTGATCTTCATGCCGGCGGGAATTGACAAGAACAAGCTGTGGGCGACCTGGCGCACATTGATCTGGGCGCGTGCGATCGAGAATCTGGCCATCGTCGTCACTACGCAAAACCTGTTTGACCATTCGCAGCGCGGGCTTGCCATGGTGGCTGCGCCCGAGGAGATCATGTTCGAGAGCACGGCGGCGGGGTTGAGCATTGTCGATGTCAGCCTCGAACGTGTACGCCAGTTGCGGGTGGGGCGCGACGAGGTCGGTTCCTCCGCGCAATGCGGCGCTAAGCAGGGCGTGCTCGGCCCACAATGGCAGCGGCCGGAACTGTATGACCTGATTTATCCGCGGCCCTTGCATGAAGCGGCCGAGTGATGCGGCCTGAACTTCTTCCTGCTTGATCGTGTCGCCCCGTCCCGATCTCGGCCCCTGGCCGCCACTCGGCTACGCCGCCAGTCAGATCGACCGCGCTGTCGGCATTCGGGGCGACGAAGCTGCGCTCAAACGCTATTGCGAACACCCCCAAGCCGGAACCTATGTGATCGGCGGCGAGCTCGTAGCGCTTAAAGCCGCCGGCGAACTGTGTCAGGCATTGTTTTCTCCGGCCGAAGCGCGCGATCTCGACTCCGTGCGCGAAATCGTCTTCCTCGGACTGGCCAACGCGGCGCCGCGCTTCGGATTCGGCCTCGATCAGCATGCGCTTGAACGATTGAAAACGCGCAATGACCTTAAAGTCTCCGATCTTCGCTCTATCGCGGTGCAAGGCATGGTCGCGGCGCACCATTTGCCGCCGCTCGCCGAGGCCAAGGCGCTTCTCGGTTGGCATGCGCGGCACCGCTTTTGCTCGAACTGCGGCGCTGCGACGACGCCGACCGAAGGCGGCTGGCGGCGCGATTGTCCGTCCTGCCGTGCCCAGCATTTTCCTCGTACCGATCCGGTCGTGATCATGCTGGTGATTGCGGGCGAGCGCTGCGTGCTCGGTCGCTCGCGTCGGTTCGCGCCAAGCATGTGGTCTTGCCTTGCCGGTTTCACCGAACCCGGCGAAACGATCGAAGAGGCAGTGCGGCGAGAGGTGGCGGAAGAAGTGGGAATTCCTTGCGGCCGGGTGCGCTATTTCGCATCGCAGCCGTGGCCGTTCCCGTCGTCGATCATGATCGGCTGCCATGCCGAGGCGCTGTCGGACACTATCGTCATCGATCGTGAAGAACTTGAAGACGCGCGCTGGTTCGATCGGGAAGAATTGGCCTTGATGCTCGACCGCCAGCACCCGCAGGGGCTTACCACGCCGCCGCCGGTCGCGATCGCCCATCATATTATTCGCAGCTACGTAGAGGCTGGTCCCGATGTCCTCCGCTGATCGCGCGCCGCGTATTCTTTGTGCGGGCATCATCGTTTTGGACGAAGTGTTTCGTGTCGACGAATTTCCCCAACCGGATGGCAAAGTGCAGGCGAGGGGCTTTTTCGTCGTCAACGGCGGCTGTGCGGCTAATGCCGCGGTGGCAATTGCCAGGCTTGGGGGCCGCGCCTTCCTTGCAGGCCCCATGGGCGGTCCTGCGGGGCAGGACGACAACGGCGACCGCGTGCTTAAAGCTTTGACGCGGGAAAAGGTGGACTGCGCGGCCTGCCAGCGGATCGGCGGATTCGCCACCGCCCTTTCGGCAATTTTCATGAATGCGCGCGGCGACCGTACCATCGTCACCTATCGCGACGAGCGCATCGCCGCGGCCGCACCGCGCGAGCCGGAGCGCTTGGTTGGCGGCATCGACGCGGTGCTTGCCGACAATCGCTATCCCGAATTCGTTCGGCCGATCTGCGAAGCGGCACGGCGCCGCAACTTGCCCGTCATTCTCGACGGCGATCGCCCGACGTCGGAAGATGATCCACTGTTCCGTATCGCCTCGCACGTGGTGTTTTCCTGGGAATGCCTGCGCGAGACGACCGGCGTCGCCGATCTCGGCGAGGGCTTGCTGCGCATCGCCGCAAAGAGCAATGCATTCCTCGCCGTCAGCAACGGGCCCGACGACATCGTCTATCTCGATCGCGGCAAACTGCGCCGCTTGGCGGTATTCAAGATCAATGCGGTCGACACGCTCGGCGCCGGCGACGCTTTTCACGGCGGCTTTGTCCTAGCGCTCGCCGAGGGGCGAAACGAGGTTGAGGCGATGCGCTTCGGCGCCGCGGTAGCCGGCATCAAATGCACCCGCATCGGTGGCTCCACCGGTGCGCCGATGCGCCCCGAGGTCGAAGCCTTTCTCGCTGAACACGCCGTGGCCTAGGCCACCTCTCATGCCCCCTGGCGGGGCGGCCTTGATTGAGAATATTATTCTCTTTAAACCGCTCGCAGCCAGCGCTCCTGGAAAAACCTCGCCATGGACGCAATCGACAGAAAAATTCTTACTGTCTTGCAGGAAAATGCCGCCCTATCCGTTGCCGAGATCGGCGCGCGGGTCGGCTTGTCGCCGACGCCGTGCTGGAAGCGGATTCAGCGGCTCGAAGCCGACGGCGTCATTCTGCGGCGCGTTGCCGTCGTCGATCAGGAGAAGGTCGGGCTGCCGATCAGCGTTTTCGTTTCGATCGAGACCGGCGACCACTCGCAGGATTGGCTCGATCGTTTCGCCAAGACAGTGACGGCCATGCCGGAAGTCGTCGAGTTCTATCGCATGGCCGGCGACGTCGATTACATGCTGCGCGTGGTCGTTGCCGATATTGCCGGCTACGACGCCTTCTACAAACGTCTGATTGCCGCCGTTCCGCTGAAGAATGTCACTTCGCGGTTTGCCATGGAGAAAATCAAGTCGACGACCTCGCTCCCCATTCTGCAGAACAAATAAGTCTCGCGGGGGAGTTTTCCCGCCGAACCCATTGCCGGTCAGCGAGTGGCGGGTCGAATTATTGAGGTCCACCAGGAGCCTTTTGATCGGCAACGCGGCGTTAACTACATTGCCCGAACGCAGCCAGCGGCCGGTTTTACTTAACCGGCCTGAAATTTCTCGCCGATAATTTGCGGCTCGATCCAAACGGTTCCTAAACCATTTGTTGGCTTAGACAGCAAATTAAGGGGCTCATGCTTATGAAGAGTCTTATCGCGCGTTTTGTCAAAGACGAGTCAGGCGCGACCGCCGTCGAATACGGTCTCGTTGCCGCCGGAATCTCGGTCGCCATCATCGCCGTGATCCAGGGGCTCGGCAATAATTTGAGAACGGCGTTCACGGGCGTCTCAAGCATCCTTAAATAGGCCGTATCAGTCGGCGCGACGAAACGACTCCGGCGGGAATCCGGAGTCTTTTCTTTTTGCTGGGTTCTTTTTTGTGTGATGCTGAGTGAAGCAGTCGGATTGACGCTATTTCCGGGGATCATGGCTTTCGCTGCTGCTAGCGATCTTTTGACCATGACGATCGCCAATCGCTTGTCGATTCTCTTGATCGCGGGCTTTGTGGTTCTTGCCGCTCTGTGCGGCATGACCGGCGCCGCTCTCATCATGCATCTTGGCGCGGGCGCCGCGGTGCTTGCTGCGGCCTTTGTCTGTTTTGCACGCGGCTGGGTCGGCGGCGGCGATGCCAAGCTCGCGTCCGCCACGGCCCTGTGGCTCGGCTTCGGCCATCTGCTCGATTATTTGCTCTACGCGTCGCTGTTGGGCGGCGCGCTAACCTTGCTGATCATGCTGTTTCGCTCGGCGCCGTTGCCGCGCTTCTTGGCCGGCCGGCTATGGGCGGAGCGCTTGCACCACGCCGACGCCGGCGTTCCTTACGGTATCGCGCTTGCTGCCGCCGCGCTGTTTGTCTATCCGCAAACCGATTGGATAACGCGCCTTGGCGCCTAAGCGGCGGTGCCTTCCGATCACACCGAAGCGTGAGCGACACCGTCTCTGACCGTGAGCGCGTCGGCCGCGGCGTCATAGAAGCTCGCGGTTTCCGGCAGCACGATCGCCGCCGAACGCACCGCGTGCGTCGCGGGCTCAAGGCCGTCCGGCGCTTCGCCACGCGTGATACCGAGCGCCGCTTTGCGCAGTCGCGCACGCGCCATGATGACGCCGTTGTCGGTGGAGACCAGGTTCTCCTTGCCGCGATCCTGAACGGGGCCGCAGCTCTCCTGGATGGCGGCATCCTGCATGGCGATGCCTTTGACGCCGCTATACGACTTGTGATGCCGCTGAGCCACGCGGTCGATCATGTAGTCATTGTCCTTATTGACCACGGGGCGAAACGAGCCCGGCACAAGTTTCACATGAATGCCGCCGCCGTTGCGCATAGTTTCCAGCTCGTGCGCGGAAAGCGGCCGTGTCGGATGATGCGTGAAGCACCACACCATGCAGTTCTCGTCGTCGAGAGGCACGAAGGCGTGGCCGTTGAGTGCATTGTCGCCGTATGGCGGGATCATCGTGTGAAACGGCATGACCCATTGCGTGATCCGCCAATAGAGCTTGCCCGGCATTGCCGGTCTGCGCACGCCGATGACCATGCCGCCCTTGGTTTCGATCACTTCGAAGCGCACAGCGGTTTCGCGTGTGAATTCCGCGCCTTGGCTGACGTGCAGTGGATCGCTGCGCAGATCGTGGCGATGCAGAAATGAGACGTGAACCGAATCGATGCCGCCTTCCAGCGTTTGCAGCCAATTGCATTCCTGCGTCCGCTTGGAGACGAAGCGATGGGCCCGCGGCACCGTCGCCCACTCGAAATTCGGCGGCGGCGGTTTTTGCTCAGGCGCTCCCATATAAACCCAGATCACGTCGCCGCGTTTGATGCAGTCGTAAGCGGCGAGTTTGATCTTCTTGCAAAAGCCGCCCTCGACTGGTTCGGACGGCACCTCCATGCATTGTCCGGTCACGTCGTATTTCCAGCCGTGATAGGGGCAGCGCAGGCCGTTTTCCTCGTTGCGGCCGAACCACAGCGATGCACCGCGATGGGCGCAGAATTCGTCCATCACGCCGATACGGCCTTGGCTGTCACGGAATGCGATCAGCCGCTCGCCGAGAAGCTTCACGCGCACCGGCGGGCAATCCGGCTCAGCAATCTCCGAAGACAAGAACGCCGGAATCCAATAGCGCCGCAGCAAATTTCCCATTGGCGTACCGGGGCCGGTGCGCGTGAGAAAATCGTTTTGTCCGCGGCTCGTCATGGCGCTTAAGTTTCATGGCGCTCAAGAATTCGATGGCGCTTCAGATTAGCGCCTTTCAGCAAACGCCGGGAGGGAGTTTAGCCCAATTCCCGCACCGGCTTGCCGTCGAGGAAGGCACGAATGTTTTCAGCCGCCTCAGCGAAATAGCGCCGGTAGTTCTGTTCCGAGACGTAGCCGAGATGCGGTGTGATGACGACGTTTTCCATCTTCCGCAGCGGATGATCGAGCGGCAGCGGCTCGACGTCGAACACGTCGAGACCGGCGCCGGCAATCTTGCCTTCGCGCAGCGCGGCAATCAGCGCCGCCTCCTCGATGATCGGCCCGCGCGAGGTGTTAATGAGATACGCGCTCGGTTTCATCAGGCCGAGCTCGCGCGCGCCGACCAATCCGCGCGTGCGTTGCGACAGCACGACATGAATGGTGATGAAGTCGGATTGGCGGAACAGGTCGTCCTTGCCGGTATAGTCGACGCCGGCTTCCCGGCACTTTTCCGCGGTCAGGTTCTGGCTCCAGGCAATGATCTTCATGCCGAAGGCTTTGGCGATATTGGCGGTGCGAGCGCCGAGCTTGCCGAGCCCGAGAACGCCGAGCGTCATGCCTTCAAGATCGAGCCCGATCGTTGTCTGCCAGGAAGCGCCGGAATGCAGCCGCGCATTCTCGTAGCCAATATGGCGCGTCAGTTCGAGCATCAGCCCGATGGCGATGCCGGAGGTCGGATTGCCGAACGTGCCGGTGCTGCAGACGGTGACGCCGCGCGCTTTGGCAGCCTCGGTGTCGATCGAGGCGTTGCGGTGGCCGGTGGTGATCAGAAGCTTCAATTCCGGCAGCGCATCGATGACTTTCTTCGGGAAAGCCGTCCGCTCGCGCATGGCGACGATGATCTGAAAACCTTGGCAAGCGGCGATGACTTTATCGGCTCCGCCAAGATGATCGTTGAACACGTTGAGTTCGACATCGCTCTTGAGCTTCGACCAGTCGGCGAGCTTGAGCGCCACATTCTGATAATCGTCTAGGATTGCACAACGAAGCGCCATGGCCGTTCCGTCCCCTGCAAATGGCTTGGTTGCTAAAGCATGATCCGGAAAAGTGGCAACCGGTTTTCCGAAAAAGATCATGCTCAAAGAACAAGCTAAAGCGAAATGGTGATTCAACCTAATCCCATTTCGCTTTAGCCGTCTCACAACGGCGCGCCGAAAACAAGCGAGTGGGAGGGGAGGGAGCTATTCTAATAAAGCATGCGCGCCGTGCGAAAGCACGGCACGCTGACGCGCAAGCGGGTGAGCGCTTGCCGCGTGCCCTCGACGACAACCAGCGATGCGTCAGTTGTGATGTCCAGCGATGCCGTTGAGCCGGCCGTTATGGCCGCCCGGGCGCGTCGTTTTCGCGACTAAGCCTCCGTATTTGGCATGCCACTTCGGCCCCGGGCCGCGCATATAGTGCAGATCGGACCGATAGGCGCCTTCGCCGCCGAGGCAAGTCCGCCAGAGCCGACGCAGAGCTTTGAAAAGATCATGCCGCATGGAACGCTCCTACAGTCGCGTCGCGGATGAAGGGTCTCTGGGTGATAGTGACCTTCAAACGCTTGTCCCAATTTCAAACGCGTGTTTGAGACAGAGTTTGGGCAGAAATTATTAAAAATTGGTAGGATTCCGGCCGGTTCCGAAGACTTTTCGGAGGCTTTCCAGCGCCTTGCAGGCACCTTTCCGGGAACTTGCCACGATGCCACAGGGCTGCCGCTTCGACCGCCGGTTACCGCAGGCGCGCTTTGCGCGTGCTTGCCGCCACGCGCTTGCCTCGCTACATCGATGCGGATTTCCCTTTACCCGCGCCACGGGCCGATGAACCCGCGCTCTCATGATCCTGGCCGCGCCGCGCGCTTAACACCCAAGGCGCTGTGAGCGGGGGCAGAAGGCGCCTAGCTGAAAGCGAATAATGGCCCGCCAATTCATCTATCACATGCAAGATTTGTCCAAGGTCTATCCGGGCAACCGCAAGGTCTTGGAAAACATCAATCTGTCGTTCTACCCGGATGCCAAAATCGGCGTGCTGGGCGTCAATGGCGCCGGCAAGTCGACGCTGCTGCGGATCATGGCGGGGCTCGACCAAGACTATACCGGGGAGGCCTGGGCGGCGGAGGGCGCTCGCGTCGGCTATCTGCCGCAGGAGCCGCAGCTTGATCAGAAAATCAGCGTGCGCGAGAACGTGATGCAGGGCGTCGCCTCGCAAAAAGCGATCCTCGACCGCTATAACGAGCTCGCCGCCAACTACTCCGACGAGACGGCGGACGATATGACCAAGCTGCAAGACGAGATCGAAGCCAAAGGGCTTTGGGATCTCGACTCCAAGGTCGATCAGGCCATGGACGCGCTGCGCTGCCCGCCCGACGATGCCGATGTGACGAAGCTTTCAGGCGGCGAACGCCGGCGCGTCGCGCTCTGCCAGCTTCTCCTCGCGCAGCCCGATCTGCTCCTTCTCGACGAGCCGACCAACCATCTCGACGCCGAGTCGGTGTCGTGGCTCGAAGGCCATCTGCGCAATTATCCCGGCGCAATTCTGATCGTCACCCACGACCGCTATTTCCTCGACAACGTCACCGGCTGGATCCTCGAACTCGATCGCGGCCGCGGCATTCCCTACCAGGGCAATTATTCCGCCTGGCTCGTCCAGAAGCAGAAGCGGCTGGAGCAGGAGGGCCGCGAGGAAGAAGCCCGCCAGCGCACGCTCGCGCGTGAGCAGGAATGGATCGCCGCATCGCCGCGGGCGCGGCAGGCGAAATCGAAGGCGCGCTACCAGCGCTATGAAGAGCTGTTGCAGAAGGCCGGCGAGAAGCAGGCGCAAACCGCCCAGATCGTCATTCCGGTCGCCGAACGGCTCGGCCAGAACGTCATCGACTTCGAGCAAATCCGCAAAGGCTTCGGCGACAATCTTCTGATCGACGAGCTGACATTCAAACTGCCGCCCGGCGGCATTGTCGGCATCATCGGACCGAACGGCGCCGGCAAGACCACCTTGTTCCACATGATCACCGAACAGGAGAAGCCGGATCAGGGATCGATCAAGACGGGAGAATCCGTGCGGCTCGGCTATGTCGATCAGTCGCGCGACTCGCTCGATGGCGCGAAATCCGTCTGGGAGGAAATCTCCGGCGGGCTTGATCAGCTTGCCCTCGGCAAGCGCGAAGTGAATTCGCGCGCCTATTGCGCGGCCTTCAATTTCAAGGGCGCCGATCAGCAGAAGAAGGTCGGGCAATTGTCCGGCGGCGAGCGCAACCGCGTGCATCTCGCCAAAATGCTCAAATCGGGAGCCAACGTTCTTCTGCTCGACGAGCCGACCAACGATCTCGACGTCGACACGCTGCGCGCGCTGGAAGAGGCGCTGGAAGATTTCGCCGGCTGCGCCGTCATCATCAGCCACGATCGCTGGTTTCTCGATCGCATCGCCACCCATATTCTCGCTTTCGAGGGCGAGAGCCATGTCGAGTGGTTCGAGGGCAATTACCAGGATTACGAGAAGGACAAGATGCGCCGCCTCGGCATCGAGTCGATCATCCCGCAGCGGATCAAATACAAGAAATTTTCAAGGTAGTCTCGGAAGGTTCTCTGATGCGCGACGACATGAGAACACGGCGTGGCTTGACGGTGTTTGTGATTGCCGTCGTAGCCGTCGCCGTCGTCATGTCTGTGGTTTACAGCCTCCTGCATCCATAGCTTTATTCGTCTCATTTCCGTTGACGTATGTAACCATTATGGTTACATGTACCGCTGCGCGCTCAGGCAAGGGCGTTTCTAGAGACGATCCTGAAACGGAGCGCGTGCGGTGCCTGCGGGCGAGGCTCGTCACTTCGCTCCCGGGCGGCTCGGGGCATCGTCCCGGCCGGCACTATGACCGGCCTGCGAGGTGCTCGCTGCACTGGCGCCAGGGGGTCCTCCCGTTTGCACCCGTTAATTCCAGGAAGCGCGGCCCGGGGCTGAGCTGAAGGGTTCGCGCTTTGGCGAGCGCCGTGGTGGAGCGCCGAGAGGCGGTCCTCCGCAAGGACCGCCGCCGCGCCCGCTGGCGCGGCTCCAAGACATTTGCGCCTACCGGCGCTTCATTCCCTTCGCGTTCTTTGCGCATGATCTTGGTCCGAAAACCGGTCACCACTTTTCGGGATCATGCGTGGAAGGGCCTTTTTCTTTCGTGGCTTGGCATGACTCGGGTGCAAAGGCGTCGCGAGAACGGCGCTCATCCTTCCCCGCTATCGCGGGGACGGATGAAATAGATCACGGCTCTGAATTCAGTTCGCACCACGGCGGCACTGGCTTGGTTTCGCCAGGCTCAATTCCGCCGAGATGGCGTTTGATATCGGCGTATTGCGGATCGTCAGGTGCAAAAACGAGCTGAGTTTCGGCAATCGGGTCGGGCCACAATGAACGGAGCTGAAGCGTGATCGTGCCGTCGGGAGACATTTTTGCCCGGCCGACACTATCGATGGCCTCGCAGGGTATCGGCTGGCTGTTTTTGTCCGTTGCCGCAATGGCGCCGCCAAAATGCGCGATCGACGCCAAAGCCAGCGCCAAGGCTAGCGTCGCATGCAGCATTTGCCGCCAAGACATGGGCACCGCCTCCTGCTAGGACATACAACAGTAAGCGAATCGCGTCGGCAATTTCAAAAGCACAGGCTAGCGATGGAAGACTGGAGCGCTCGGCAATACCTGAAATTCGAGGACGAGCGCACCCGCCCGCCGCGCGATCTCTTGGCGCAGGTGCCGCTCCAGAATCCGCAACTCATCGTCGATCTCGGCTGCGGGCCGGGAAATTCGACCGAACTCCTCGTCGCGCGCTTTCCGCAAGCGCAAGTGATCGGGCTCGATTCCTCACCCGACATGTTGCGCAAGGCGCGCGAACGGCTGCCGAATTGCATATTCGTGCAGGGCGATATCGCGACGTGGAAGCCGGATTCGAACACCGAGCTCATTTTCAGCAATGCGGTGCTGCAATGGCTGCCCGACCACCAGCCGGTCATGCGGTGCCTGCTGGAAGCGCTGCCGAAAGGCGGCGTGCTCGCGGTGCAGATGCCCGACAATACGCGCGAACCAGGGCTCGTTTTCCAGCGCGAAGTCGGTGAGAGCGGGCCGTGGCGGGATCACCCGGAGATCAAGGCGGCGGCCCGCAAGGATCTGTCGCCGCCCGAAGCTTATTACGATTTACTCAAACCGGTATGCAGCCGCATCGAGATTTGGCACAGCGTTTACAACCACGTGATGCCGTCGCCGCAAGCGATTACCGAATGGTTCAAGGGCTCGTCGCTGCAACCCTTCCTGTCGCCGCTCGACGCCGCCGCGCGCAAACAGTTTCTCGCGGCCTATTCGGAAAAAATCGTCGGCGCTTACAAACCGCGCTTCGATGGCAAGTTGCTCTTGCGCTTTCCGCGGCTTTTCATCATCGCTGTGCGGTGATCCGATCATGGCAGACCGCCACTTTCGCAGCTACGCGACAATACTCGTGTTCATTTGCGCGCTTTGCTGCATGCAGGATGGGGCCAGGGCGGACGCGGCCTTTGCGGCCTGGCTGCAATCGCTCTGGCCGCAGGCGCAGGCGCTCGGGATTTCGCGCGCTACTTTCGATACGGCGACGCGCGGGCTTGAGCCGGACCTGACGCTGCCCGATCTCGTGCTGCCGGGTCGTCCGGAAAAACCTTCTTCCGCCGGCCAGCCTGAATTCGTCACCACGCCTGCGGACTATATCAAGGAAGCTTCGATTGAGCGGCTCGCCGGCGAGGCGCGCAGGCTTTACGAGCGCTACCGGACGCCACTCGACGCAATCGAACGCCAGTTCGGCGTGCCGCCCGCGATCGTGCTGGCGATTTTCGGCCGCGAAACCGATTTCGGCCGCACCGCCGACAGCCGCAGTGCGATCCGCGTGCTAGCGACGCAAGCCTATCTTGGCCGGCGCAAGGAGCAGTTCGTCACCGAATTTTTGCTGGCTTTGAAGATTGCCGATCAGGGTGCGATCAAGCTCGCCGATATGCGCAGCTCCTGGGCGGGCGCGATGGGGCTCACGCAATTCCTGCCATCCGATTATCTTAAATATGCGGTCGACTTCGACGGTAACGGCCACGCTGATATCTGGCACTCGGTACCGGATGCGCTCGCCTCGACCGCCAAGCAACTCGTCGGCAAGGGCTGGCAGCCGGGCGTGGGTTGGGCCTATGAAGTGCATCCGCCGGCCGAGGTCGATTGCACCATCGGCGTGCCAGCCTATACGCTTACGATCGGCGACTGGGTGGCGCGCGGCTTCAAACTGGCCTATGGCCGCTCATTGAGCGCTGCCGAACGCGCGGAGACCGCTTCGCTGGTGCAGCCCGCGGGACTCTACGGGCCGTCATTTCTTGCCACCAAGAATTATTTTGCCATCAAGGAATACAATTTTTCCGATCTCTACGTCTTGTTTGTCGGGCATTTGAGCGATCGCATCAGCGAGCCGCGGCCGTTCGAAACGCCGTGGACGAGCCTCGTGCAACTGCCGACCGTCGATCTCGATCGGATGCAACGGCTTCTCACCGCGCGCGGTTATTACCACGACAAGATCGACGGCAAGGCCGGCATGCTGACGCGCGCCGCGCTCGGCGAATATCAGAAGCGCAACGGGCTTAAAGTCGATTGCTGGCCGACTGCGGCGGTGCTCCGGCAGATGGAGGCGAGCGGGCGCTAGAGCGAATGTATCAACCGCAGCGTTGATCGATAACTGTGTTCAATCCTCTCCGGCCATGGCGCTGGGCCCGCGCTCGTCGTCTTCGGCGGCTTCGCGCCGGCGCGGCCGGTTTGCGATCGAGCCGGTGACCCCGGGATCGGAACGATCACCGTAACGTTGTGCCGCAAAATGGCCGCCGGCGCGTGCCGCGGCGACCTCGCCGGTGATTGCTGACGGCTCGCAGATGCGGCGCCCATTCGCGCGCCGCATCAGATCCACGTGGATGTGATTGTAGTGATAGACGTTCGCGCCGGGCGCGAGCACGGTGTCGAATTGATTGCAGGCGGCCGACTGCACGTCGTGCAAAAATCCTTGCTCCTCCGGTGTGCCGCGCCAGCCATGTTGAACGCTGATGACGCGGCCGTCGGCGAGATGGAATTCGGCGATGTCAAGTGCGTTGCCGAAGGCATGCTCGGAAATGTGCGCGTTCGGATTGCCGTTCATGGCGCGGCACGAATAAGCCGAGATCTGCTTGATCTCGACCACCGGCTGGCGGAACCAGCGCAAGGCCGCGGGCTGCACGGCAGTCGCAATCCACTGATCAAGCGCGGCGACGATGGGGCAGGCGAGTGTGGCGGGTGGATTCACTTCGACCGGCCCCGCCGTGCCGGTCACCATCGGCCCGCGCGGCGGGCCAAGCGACGGCAGCGGCGGCTCGGCGGCGCCGGAATTGCGGTCGGCGCCTGGCGCGTACGGCGCCTGCGGCCCACTGTAATAGGGATGCGGCGGTCCGCCGGGAATGGCGAGTTCTTCATCGTCTTCGTCGGGCGGCGGGTAGCCTGGCGGACTAAGCGACAGCGGTTGCCCGGCTTGCCCAGGCACTGCGGCTGTTCGTGGTGGTACCGGCGAGAAGGAGCCCGCATAAGGATTGTATTGGGGGCCGCTGGACTGGACCGACGGCAGGGCGCGAGATTGGATCGCGGCCGGTTGGGTCGTGGCCGGGGCCGCGGTTGGTCGCGTTTTTCTGGACATGGCATCCGGCCAACCCTGCGACATAACCGGTGGCAAGGCGCGTGACGCATCCGGTGGCAAGGCGCCCGGAATGTTGCCGGGCGGGCGCGGCGGATCCGCGTCATAGGCGAGCGCTGCGGCATCGCCCAGCGCGGCGACGCGGATTGGAAGATCCAAGCCGCAGATCCCCGGTCCGCTGATCGATGAAATACGTACCCGCTGCGGCGTCTCTTTCACCGCGCCCGAATTCATGCAGGCGACTTCGGCATCGTGGCGCCACGGCTCGCGCTCGGCCAGGAAATAATGACTGCAGCCGGCAAGGGCGAGCAGCGCGAGGAAGACGATGAAAAAGACGAGCGAACACTGAACTCCACGCGACATGAAACGACAATTGGAGCAATTGCGTTAAGGACTGCTCAATTGTCAGGAAGCAGCAATATGTTAACTATAAGGGAGGGTCAGGATCAGCGACCAGGGGATCAGGGAATGGAAGGCAAAGCGAGGATTATTTTTCCGGTTTTGGCGACGGACATCGTTGTGTTCGTCGTGAGCTGCGTCGTCACCTTCAGTAATATCGGGCTCCGCTCGGATTTCATCCCGCGCTGGCTTTTCCGCCTTTTTTATTGGTTGGCCGATCGCCTCCGTCACCGGCCTGATCGCTTTCCCTTACGTGCGCCGGGCAACCACGGGAATCGTTGCCCTGATTGAGGGCGCCTGATGCTGTCGGCTCTCGCTCTCGCCCGCGGCGTCGAAGCCGGCGAACTGACACCCCGCAAGCTCGTCGAAACATGCGCCGAAGCGATCGCTGACCGCGAAAAGGATATTGGCGCTTTCGCCACGCTCGATCTCGCCGGCGCGCGGCGCGCAGCGGAAGGCTCGCAGCTCGCGTCGCTGCCGCTCCGTGGCCTGCCGGTTGCGTTTAAGGATATTTTTGATACGGCCGATCTGCCGACGCAGTATGGATCGCCGGTCTATGCCGGTCATCGGCCAGCGGCCGATGCCAGCGCGGTGGTGATGACGCGCCAAGCCGGCGGCATCCTGATCGGCAAGACGGTGACGACGCAATTCGCCTCGCTGGTGCCGTCGGCGACGCGTAATCCGCGCAATCTCGCCCACACACCCGGCGGTTCCTCGGCAGGTTCTGCCGCCGCTGTCGCGGCCGGCATGGTGCCGATCGCCTTCGGCACCCAGACTGCGGGCTCGGTCATCCGTCCCGCGGCGTTCTGCGGCGTCGCCGCGTTCAAGCCCTCATACCGGCTGATCCCGATGGTCGGCGTGAAGGACGTCGCCTGGCATCTCGATACGGCCGGATTGTTCGGCGCCGGCGTATGTGACATTGCGTTTGCGGCTGCCGCCGTCTTGCAACGCGATTTACGCGTCGACGGCGCAATACCGGCAAGCCCACGCATCGCGCTTGCGCGCACGCATCTATGGCCGCAAGCCAGTCCGGCGATGCAGCGAGCCGTCGAAACCGCGGCCAAGATTGTGCAAGCGGCAGGAGCGAAGGTCTCCGAGCTCGCATTGTCGCCGATCGTGGAAGACGCCTATGAGGCGCAGTTCACGATCCAAGACTACGAGAACATCCGTGCGCTCGCCTTCGAATATGACCGCCATCGCGACCGCATCGATTCCTTGCTGCGCACGCAACTCGAGCGCGCCAGTGCGATTTCGGCGGACGAATATGACGCGGCGCGCCGCCTGGCCAGGCGCGGGCGACAGCTCTTGGCCGATGCCATGGCCGATTACGATGTGATCCTCACGCCGTCGGCGCGGGGCGCCGCGCCGCACGGTTTTGCCACTACCGGTGATCCAATGTTCAACCGGTTGTGGACTCTGATGGGTGCGCCATGCGTCAACGTTACTGGCTTGAGCGATGATAAAGGTCTGCCGCTCGGAGTTCAGATTGTCGGCCGTTTAGGCCGCGACCGCGCCGCGCTCGAAGCGGCTTTATTCGTTGAGCAAGCGATCGCGCGGAAGATGGGAAGTTGACCGCGCTCATTCCCGCGGAAGGGAATCCAGTCTTGCCATTATTCTGGGTCCCCGCTTCGCGGGGACGAGCGGCCCCGAGTGCTACTCAGCCGCGGTCTGGTTCAATGCCTCGGGATCGTAATTGAGGATTGGCGCCAGCCACCGCTCCGTGTTTTGGAGAGTCTGGTCCTTGCGACGCGCATAGTCTTCGACCTGGTCGCGCTCGATCTTGCCGACGCCGAAATAATAACTTTCCGGATGACTGAAATAGAGGCCGCAGACCGATGCGCCAGGCCACATGGCGAAGCTTTCCGTAAGCCTCACACCGGTGCCGCTTTCGCCGCCGAGGAGCCCGAACAAAGGGCTTTTCTCAGTGTGGTCGGGCTGGGCCGGATAGCCCGGCGCGGGGCGGATACCGCGATAGGTTTCGGCGATCAACTCGTCCGTGCTCAGTGCCTCATTAGGATCGTAAGCCCAGAATTCGCGCCGCACCCGCCGATGCATGTATTCGGCGAGCGCTTCGGCGAGCCGGTCGGCGAGCGCCTTGGCCATGATCGCCGAGTAATCGTCATTGGCGTGCTTGAAACGCTCGACGATGGCATCTTCGCCGATGCCGGCCGTGACGGCGAAGGCGCCGATATAATCGCGCAGCCCGCTTGCCCGCGGCGCGACAAAGTCGGCGAGCGCCACATTGGCTCTGCCTTCGCGCCGCGCAAGCTGTTGGCGCAGCGTATGCAGCGTGGCGATTGGCGTTTTCCGCGATTCGCCGGCAAAGACGAGAATATCGTCGCCCTCGCTGTTCGCCGGCCAGAAGCCGATCGCCGCGCGTGCGGTGAACCAACCCTCGGCGATCATCCGGCGCAGCATGTCTTGCGCATCGGCGTGAAGATTTCGCGCCGCTTCGCCCAACGCCGGATCGGTCAGGATCGCGGGATATTTGCCGTTTAATTCCCAGGTGGCAAAAAATGGCGTCCAGTCAATATAGTCGACCAGTTCGGCAATCGGAATTTCGGTGAATATGCGCGTACCGAAAAGCTGCGGCACCGGCGGCACGTAAGCGCCCGACCAGTCCAGCCTCAGTGCATTGGCGCGGGCTGCGACCAGCGAGAGCCGCTGCTTGGCTTGTTCGCCTCGCGCATGCGCGGCGGCGATCCTAGCATATTCGCTGCGGACTTCGCCGACATAACGCGCGCGCGTATCGCGCCCCAACAGTGCCGAGACCACGCCGACGGCGCGGCTCGCGTCATTGACATAGACCGCCTGACCGCGCTGGTAATTCGGATTGATCTTTACCGCGGTATGCACCCGGCTTGTGGTCGCGCCGCCGATCAACAGCGGCACGGCAAAGCCCTGCCGCTCCATTTCCGCGGCCACATGGCACATTTCATCGAGCGACGGCGTGATCAGGCCGGACAAGCCGACGATATCCGCCTGTTCGGCGACGGCCGTCTGCAAGATCTTCTCTGCCGGCACCATCACGCCGAGGTCGATCACCTCGTAATTGTTGCACTGGAGCACGACACCAACGATGTTCTTGCCGATGTCGTGCACGTCGCCTTTGACGGTTGCCAACACGATCTTGCCGTTGGACGATACGTGGGCGCGGCCATCCTTCTCCTGCTCCATATAGGGCAGCAAATAAGCCACCGCCTGCTTCATGACGCGGGCGGATTTGACGACCTGCGGCAGAAACATCCGGCCGGATCCGAACAGGTCGCCGACAACATTCATGCCGTCCATAAGCGGCCCTTCTATGACCGCGAGCGGACGCGGCAGCTTGCGGCGCGCTTCCTCGACATCGGTTTCGATGAAGTCCGTGATGCCGTGAACGAGGGCGTGCGCCAGGCGCTTTTCGACCGGCCATTCGCGCCACGACAGGTCGGCTTCCTTCTTCTCCTTGCCTTGGCCGCGATGGCGTTCGGCTAGCGCCAGGAGCGCCTCCGCCGCTTCGAGACGGCGGTTGAGCACCACATCTTCGCAGGCTTTGCGCAATTCCGGATCGAGATCGTCGTACACGGCGATTTGTCCGGCATTGACGATCCCCATATCCATGCCGGCGGTGATGGCGTGATAGAGAAAGACGGAATGCATCGCCTCTCGCACCGCTTCATTGCCGCGGAACGAGAACGAAAGATTGGATACGCCGCCTGACACATGGGCCAGCGGCAGATTTTTCCGGATCCATCGCGCCGCTTCGATAAAGGCAAGGCCGTAGCCGTTGTGCTCCTCCATCCCGGTTGCGACCGCAAAGATGTTCGGATCGAAGATAATGTCCTGCGGCGGAAAGCCGACACGATTCACCAGAATGTCATAGGCGCGCGCTGCAATCGCTGTTTTCTTCTCGAGCGTATCGGCCTGGCCGGATTCGTCGAATGCCATTACTACCACCGCGGCGCCGTGACGGCGCACCAGCTCGGCATGACGTATGAACGACTCTTCACCTTCTTTCATGGAAATGGAATTGACCACGGCCTTGCCTTGCACGCATTTCAGCCCGGCCTCGATCACCGAGAATTTCGACGAATCGATCATGATGGGCACGCGAGCGATGTCAGGCTCGGCGGCGATCAGATTGAGGAACGTGGTCATCGCCTTTTCCGAATCGAGCAGGCCCTCGTCCATATTGACGTCGATGATCTGCGCACCGTTCTCGACCTGATCGCGCGCGACGGCGAGCGCTGCGCTGTAATCGCCGGTGGTCACGAGCTTGCGGAAACGAGCCGATCCCGTGACATTGGTTCGCTCGCCGACGTTGACGAAGGGAATTTCCGGCGTCAGCGTGAACGCTTCGAGCCCTGAAAGGCGCAGGCGAGCCGGAATCTGAGGAAGCCGGCGCGGCGGCTTGCCTTCCACAGCGCGGGAAATCGCGCGGATATGTTCCGGCGTAGTGCCGCAGCAACCGCCGACGATATTGACAAGGCTGGTCGCGGCGAATTCCCCGATCGACGCCGCCATCTCCTCCGGGCCCTCGTCATAGTGCCCGAATTCGTTTGGCAATCCCGCGTTCGGATAGGCGCAGATCAGGGCGTCGGCGACCCGCGCGAGCTCGGCGATGTGCGCGCGCATTTGTCTTGCCCCAAGCGCGCAGTTGAGCCCAACCGACAACGGAGATGCATGCGCGATGGAATTCCAGAACGCTTCCGGCGTTTGTCCCGACAGAAAACGCCCCGAACGGTCGGTGATCGTGCCCGAGATCATTACCGGGAGTTTGATCGCGCGCGCCGCAAGCTCCTCGGTGATGGCATAGACGGCGGCCTTCGCGTTGAGCGTGTCGAAAATGGTTTCGATCAGGAGCGCGTCGACCCCGCCGTCAAGGAGCCCGCGTGCCTGTTCGCCGTAGGCGGCGCGCAGCTCATCGAAGCTTATGGCGCGAAAGCCGGGATTCGACACATCGGGCGAGATCGAGGCGGTGCGATTGGTTGGCCCAATGGCGCCGGCGACGAAACGTGGGCGGCCATCCTCATCCTGCGCGGCTGTTGCGGCTTCGCGCGCGAGCCGCGCGCCTTCGACGTTAAGCTCGTAGGCGATTTCGGCCATGCCGTAGTCGGCTTGCGCGATCCGCGTCGATGAAAACGTGTTGGTCGAAACGATATCGGCGCCGGCTCGAAAATAAGCGAGGTGAATATTGCGCACGGCATCCGACCGACTGAGATTGAGGAGATCGTTGTTGCCGCGGACCTCGCGGTTCCAGGCGTCAAACCTCGCTCCACGATAGCCCTGCTCGTCGAGTCCGAGCGCCTGGATCATTGTGCCCATGGCGCCGTCGAGCACGAGAATGCGCTCGGCAGCCAATCGGCGCAGCGCTTCCTCGGCTTTGGACATCGCTACCGCGTTACGCACGGGCGCTACCACTAGATCAACTCCCTCTCCCCGACGGGAAGAGGCAGAGCAGGTTCGGGCCGCAGCCCGAGCAGATGACAGATGGCGTAGACCAGATCGGCGCGGTTCATGGTATAAAAGTGAAAATCGGTGACGCCGTGATCGACGAGATCGATGACCTGCTCGGCGGCGACCGCCGCGGCAATCAATTTGCGTGTTGCTGGATCCTCATCGAGGCCCTCGAACCGCTCGGCAAGCCAGCCCGGTACTGAGGCGCCGGCGCGCGCGGCAAAATTCCTGGTTTGCTTGAAATTCTGCACCGGCAGGATGCCTGGCACGATCGGGATATTGATCCCGGCCGCGCGCACGCGGTCGAGATAGCGGAAATAAAGGCTGTTCTCGAAAAAGAACTGGGTCATCGCCCGCGTGGCGCCGGCATCGACCTTGGCCTTGAGCATGTCGATATCGGCTTGGACTGACGGGCTGTCGGGATGCTTCTCCGGATAAGCTGAGACCGACACCTCGATATCGACGATGCGCTTAATCCCGCCGACGAGATCGGCGGCGTTGCGATAACCGCCCGGATGCGGCGTGTAGCGTTCGCCGATGCCGCCGAGCGGATCGCCGCGTAGCGCCACGATGTGGCGCACGCCGGCCTGCGCATAGGCCCTGATGACCGCGTCGATGTCAGCGCGTGTGGCGGCGACGCAGGTCAGATGTGCTGCCGGCGTCAGCGCGGTCTCTGCCAGGATGCGCTTGACCGTGGCGTGGGTGCGTTCGCGGGTCGAGCCGCCGGCCCCGTAAGTCACGGAAACAAAGTCGGGACGCAGCGGCGCAAGCCGTCGGATGCATTCCCAGAGCGACTGCTCCATCTCCGGCGTTTTCGGCGGAAAGAATTCAAACGAGATGTGAAGGCCGCGCCGCGCGTCGGCTGCAACAAAACGGCTGGCGCGTAGCACGCTCATTTAAGCGACCTCGCGGCTTGCCGGCGCGGCGAGCACAATGCGCGGATCGCGGGCAAGCCATAGCGACACGGCGATCTTGCCTTGCGGTTCGGGCGGAAGCGTCTGCTGCCGCAGCACGTCGAGGCCGGCGGCTTCCAGCCATTGCGTGACTGTTTCGGCGGCAAAGCCGAGACGCCGATGAGCGTGCTCCTCGCGCAGGAATTCGAGATCGTGTGGCGCGAAATCGACGACCAGGAGCCGTCCTCCAGGACGGAGCACGCGCGCAGCCTCGGCGATGACGCGGGCGCTGTCATCAAGAAAATGCAAGACCTGATGGATGATGACGACGTCGAACGAGTCGCGGGGCAAGGCCAGATCATAAATGTCGCCATGCCGGACGCTGCAATGTTTCAATCCGGCGCGATCGAGCCGGGCGCGGGCGAGTGCCAGCATGTCGAGCGACAGATCAAGGCCAAGACCGCGCTCGATATCGGGCCCAAACAATTCAAGCATGCGCCCGGTGCCGGTGCCGAGATCAAGGAGCGAGCGGATCGGCTTGTCGGCGAGCGCGGTGCGGATCGCGTCCTCGACCGCGGAGTCGGCGACATGCAGCCGGCGGATGCGATCCCATTGCGCGGCGTGGCGGCGGAAATAGGCCTGCGCCGCGGCGGCGCGCGCGGCGCGCACCGCTGCAAGCCGCTCGCGGTCGCGGGCAACGACCGGATCATCCGTATTGAGTCGGCCGATAAGCAGGCGCGCCAGATCGGATGCGCCGTCTCGCTCGCCAAGGCGAAAGAAGGCCCAGGAGCCTTCACGGAAGCGTTCGACGAGGCCTGCTTCGGCGAGGAGCCGCAGATGCCGCGACAATCGGGGCTGCGACTGGCGCAGAATCTCGGTCAGGTCGGAAACCGTCAGCTCGGCTTCGGCAAGGAGCGCCAGGATGCGCAGCCGCGTTGCCTCGCCCGCGGCTTTCAAACTGGCGGTCAGCCCGCCGAAAGTAAGTTGCTGAAGATCCATGCCATACTGCATCTGGTGGATATAAGGATATCTTTATATCGTTAAGCGCGGCCTGGCAAGGGGAGATCGCCCAAGCGGGTGGGACATGGGCCGCGAGGTGGCCCCGCGAAGCACCCGCCACCAAAGCGGAGCCCTTATTCGATGCGGTTCAGCGAGAAAGCCTTAAGACACTGGCGAGCGCTGTCGCTGCGTGCCACGGTTCGCGCATGAGCAGCCAAAGTAGGAGCGGCAAACGCGCGGCCCCCCGCGGTCGGCGAGACGACTTCTCCGCGCTGCGTGACGGCGAGGTGGCGGTCGCGCTGCCGGACCACAGCGATGCTGCGCTTTATTTCATCGGACGGATCCGCACGCCCTGGCAGCGCCGCGAACAATGCCCGAAGAACGCGCGCGAATCCGACGCCGTTTGCGCGGTCGAACTCGATCCGCACTGGATCGAGGGCCTCAAGGGCCTCGAGACTGCCACGCATGTGCTTCTGTTTTATTGGATGGATCGCTCGCGGCGCGATCTCGTGTTGCAGGTGCCGCGGCACTATGGCGAGCAGCGCGGCACCTTCGCGCTGCGCTCGCCGGCGCGGCCCAACCCGATCGCGGTGTCCGTGGCGCGACTTGTTCGCATCGACGGCAATGTGCTGCACGTGAGTGGTGTCGATTGCCTCGACAACACGCCGCTTTTGGATATCAAGCCGTATTTTGCGTCAACGGATTCAGTGCCCGACGCTGTCGTCGGCTGGCACGCGCGGCGACGCGGGCGTCTGGATAAGACCAGGTCGTCTCGATAGTTCGTGATGGCCGGACTTGTTACGGCCATCCACGTCTTTGCTTTGAGAACTAAAGGCACTTAAGACGTGGATGCCCGCGATAGGCGCGGGCATGACGATTCGGCTAGAACGTGGTCGAAATCGGATTTCTCAGGAGCTGTGCGCAATGTTGAAGTCTCGATTGCTCGGATCGGCTGTTTGCGTCGCCTTCGCGCTTTTCGCCGGCGCGTCACCGTCGCGTGCCGCCGGCTGCGAGGACACGATCGCCCGCCACATGGTCGGCGAGGCAATGCTGGCGGCGCAGTTCGTGGCCGCGGCCGAAAGAAACGGCGTGACGACGACCGGCATCAACGCGATTCTGAAAGAGATCGCTGACAATTCAGCCATTCAGGAATTCTGGATTACCGATTCGGCGGGGCACGCCTATCTGACCAATACCGGGATCGATTTCACGTTCAGCTCCGATGCCACCAAGCAACCGCAGGCATCTGCGTTCTGGCCCATTCTCACCGGCGCCAAAAACGTCGTGATCCAGAGCGCGCGAAAACGCGAGATCGACAACAAGGTTTTCAAATATGTCGGCGTTGCCGGTGTCGACAAACCGCGCATCGTGCAGGTCGGGGTTAGCGCGGCCAATTTGTGCAAATGAGCGGCTGGAGCAAAAAACGAGGGTTAAGGCACAGGCAGATGCCGCAGCGTTACCTAGACGATTTCACGATCGGCGAAGTCTTCAAATCGTCACCGCATACTCTGACCGAAAAGCATTTTGCCGCTTTCGCCGAAATGACCGGCGACGTGCATCCACTTCATTACAATCTTGATTACGCGCGCACCCACGGTTGGGATGCGCCGCTTGCGCACGGACTTCTGCTCTTCGGCTTGTGTGCCCTTGGCGCGGCGCCGATCAGCCGCGAGCTCACCGATTCCATGGTGGCGATGCTTGGCAACGAGGCACGCTACAAGTGCCCAGCCTTTATTGGCGATACCGTGACGCCGCAATTCACCGTTGTCGGCATTGAGCCGAAGGGAAATGAACGAGGCATCCTGCGGCTCGCCATTGCGCTTCACAACCAGCGCGACGAATTGGTCCTCGAAGGTGCACACATTTTGATGCTTAAGCGGCGGACATGATTTGAGCGCCGCCTTGCCGGCGCGCAGGCATGCTCCAGACCTAGGTTATGCCGAATATCGAGCGACAAATGCGGCCGATAATCGTTAAGCAGCCCAACGCCGCGCCGTTGTCGATGACTGCACCTAGGCAAGCGAGACCACCGTGTCCGAAGTTCAGCGATCTCAGAAATGTTCCTGCGTGCGATTGTCGACCCAATCCTCGGATTTTGGAACTGAGCCGGCAGGGGCTCGGTTGCCGGCGTGGGAGGCTTGATCAAGCAGTGTCGGGAACACCATGGAGCTCAGCAATGAAAAGCCTTACCACAATCGCACTCGCCGCCGCGTTGTTTGCCGGCGCAACGACTGCGAGCGCACAGAACGCGACGCCAACCACGAAAGTTGCGCCATCACCGAGCAACATCAACAAGAGCAACAGCTCGGGTAAGCCATCTGGCAGCGAAGCATCCTCTGCGGCAGCCGGCCACTCCGCTCGCGTATCCGGCGCCGGCAAGTTCTGCAGGCCAAAAGCGGCTAACAGACTCGATTGCCGTTATGCCAGCATGACGGCGTGCCAGAAGCACAACAAATCAAACAGCCTACATTGCGTGTAATCCAAATTTGGGGACTTAGATCGGTTGAACGGGCGCGTTGACACGCCCTCGCCGGCAATTCAGAACAACGGCGGCACCGATGCCACGGGGATGATGCCGACATAGACGATGCCGTCGGCGACGCGCAGCGGGAGGGCCACCGCGGGCTTGCGGTTCAATTCGGTCGGCTTGCCCATTCTTCTGATCGTCTCGACTAGACCCGTATTGGCGCCCTCCCGTACCGCGCCGCCGAGCCCCGGCAGCAAACGGTTCAGGGCGCCGAGCCCTTGGGCCGGCGATCCCGCCCCGCCGGTCAATCGATCGATTCCTTGCCCGATCAACTGATCCACCCCAAGGAGTGGCACGATGTTCTCTACTCCGGCCACCGTGACCTTGAGCTCGCCTTCGAGGCGACCACGGGCATTAATGGTCAAAGCACCTGTTCCGACCAGGGTCGCGTCGCTGCGTGCAATGCGCAGCGACTTGATGTTGATGCCGCCGCCGGCGGCTTGCAGCTCGCGAAATAGCAGGGACCACGGCTTGGGCGAGAAGTCCTTAAAACCACGCATCACCGTGTCGATCTCGCCTTGCAGCGGCTCGGCAAGCAGTGGATGAAAGCTTGGCGCGACGGCCGCTGCGAATTGGGCGCTGGCTTCGATCACGGGCTTGTTGCGTGCAGACCCCTCGATAATGCGGCCGTCGACCTCGACGCGGTCGGCCTGAAAGATCGTCCCGGTGTCCGACCCGGTCGTTCGGTCGAGCCGGGGTTTGGCCAGCGTAACGGTCACACGTTCGGGCTCGGGCGGCAGGCCCAGTAGAGCGAGTTGCGCCCGCGACCAATTGGCGACGAACACCGGCGATTGGTCCGGATTTGCCAAAGTCACCGGGCTGGTGACTTCGCCGTTCAACAGGGTCGGCCGAAATACTTGCGCTGAAAAGGTGATGTTCTCGGCCCTGACATCGAATGGTGGCCGATTGCTGGTGAAAGCTGCGGCTGCCTTGTCACAGCGGATGGCAATGCCGAACGGGAAGCCGGCAATGGTTTGGGAACCGCATGCATAGGCGCGGCCTAGCGCAGCCTCGCGCTCGATCCAGCCGGACAGTGCTCGATTGGCGATCGAAGCGGCATATGACCACAGCACGGTCCAGCCGATCGGCAGGGCCACGATTAAGAGCGCCGCCACGGCATATCGCCACAGCCGCGCGCGGCGTGTCGCGGTATCGCGTGAAGGCACCCGCCGCGGTGCCGATCGCATCATACTCAGCGGAGATCGCGACATTTAGGCTTTTTCGCCTGTCTGCGTGGCATTTGGAAGATGAGAGCTTGCCGCTGCGCTGCAAACCGGCGCACAGTTTGGCCATATTTTGGGGCGAGCCGCATGTTTAGTGCGCCGCCCAGTGCATGCCAACTGATTGAAGGCAGCGCAATGAAGATCGACGACCAAGGCAATAAGGAGCTCTGGGTTTTCGCCTATGGCTCGCTGATGTGGCGCCCGGGTTTTTCTTATCTCGAGCGCGTTCCAGCGCGGCTTATTGGTCTGCATAGGGCGCTATGCGTATTCTCCTTCGTGCATCGCGGCACGCCGGAGCGACCCGGGCTCGTGCTGGGCCTCGACCGAGGTGGAATGTGCCGCGGCATCGCCTACTGCGTCGCCGCCGCCTCGCGTGCCGATACATTGCATTATTTACGAGCGCGCGAGCAGGTCACAACCGTTTATGTGGAAACCACGCGGCAGATCCAGCTTGAAGACCATGCTCGCCGCCGCATACGGGCGGTTTGCTACCTCGTCGATCGCAGCCACGTGCAATATGCGGGGCGCCTGACTCTTGCCGAAAGTCTCCACCATGTGCGGCAAGGCCACGGTAAATCCGGCGCCAACCGAGATTATGTGCTGGAAACAGTACGCGCGCTCGAAACGCTCGGCTATCGCGAGAGTGATTTGCATCTGCTGGCCGAGCGGTTGAAGAGCCAAGGCGCAGGAATCAATTATCACGGATCAACAAATCGGGAATCAGGTGTCAGCTATCAGGTTTTGGGAAGCTCCGATCCCTGATATCCGTTTTCCTGATCCCTGTTCCCCGCTTCGTGAAACAAGCGTGTGCTCGCCTGTTCGATTGCAACTTGTAGCTCGCGCAAAAACGCCGTCTTGTCGAGCCCTGGCGGGATTGGATTCTGAAACTCGACGATGATCGTACCCGGCATTCGGCGCAAAGACCGCCGCGGCCAGTACAATCCGGAATTTAGCGCGACTGGTACGCAAGCGAGTCCGGTCCTGGCATAGAGAGGCACGATACCGGGCTTGTAGCTCGGTTCGGCACCGGGCGCGCGGCGAGTCCCTTCAGGAAAGATGACCAGTTGCAGCCGCCGACGACCGTTTAATGCTTTCTGTGTGCGCGCTGCCATGCGCGACAGCGCCGCCAGTCCGGCGCTCCGGTCGACCGGGATCATGCCGGCTTTCCACGCATACCAGCCGAACAGCGGTATCCACATCAATTCGCGCTTGAGGATGTAGATCGGATCCTCGAGCACGGCGTAAAGCGCAAATGTTTCCCAAGCGGATTGATGTTTGCAGGCGATAATACAGGGATCGCTCGGGATGTTCTCGGTCCCGCGCCACGAAACCTTTGTGCCGCAGACGACCCGCAACAACCACAGGCTGCTGCGGGCATAAGAGCGAATGAAGGCGCGCAAAACCGGGTAAGGCAGAACCAGCGTCGGCAGCGCGGCGATCAGAAGAATAGTCAGATTGCCATAAAACAAACCATTGAAGAGAAGCGAGCGAACGAGAATCCAGGACGATCGGGACACAGGTGAATTTCCGAATGCCGGCTGAGTTAGCTGCCGCACCTTTTGGCGATCACGTCGATGCGGGAGCGGGGTCAAAGTGCATGCGAAACTTGGCGGCAAGAAACTTGCAGTATTCCGAGAGCACGACTTTGGTCGTCGTGCTGTTCGACCACCACGGTTCGATCCGCAACCGGTCTGAAACGACCGGATAGGGGATCAAATGGATATCGGGCAGCTGGTGCGAGAGTTCGGCGAGCGCGCGCGGCATGTGATAGGCAGAAGTCACGACAATCAATGAATGAAAGCCGTTCTTTAATGCCCACAGACGTGTCTGCACCGCGTTACCCACCGTGTTAACCGCCGAATAGTCCAGATCGACACAGCATGCCAATAGCCGATTGTAGTCCACAACCTGTCGGCCGATATCGCTCGAGGTTGTCCCTGCATATACGCCGGATATCAGGAGCCGCTTACCGCGGCCCGAGGCAAGCAGTTCAAAGGCATCGGTGACGCGCGAGTCGCCACCAGTCAGCACAACGATTCCGTCGGCGTTGCGGTCGAGTACGACTTCGCGGTTCGGCACAAGCCAGACGAAATAGCCGAAGCCGCCGACAACCAAGAGCGCGCCAAGAAGCAAAAGCTTGAGCCCGATGGATCCCATCCGCCGCCGCCTTACGACCTTTCTAAGGCTGGGCATGCCCGTGCTTCCTGCTCACAGCTTCAGCAGTTTTCGGCAGTTTCAGCAGTAACGAACAAGATTGTATAGGCATTGGTTACGTCCGTCGGGACGCAGTGTCACTCGATCATTTCCAGAGTTTGTGCGACCGTACGGCGCGAAGCCAGCGCCGTGACCAGCGCCATCAGCAGAATAACAACGAACATGGCAATGTAGCCGCTCGGCCCGATTGCCAGAGTCCCAAACAGAGCGGTTGCTTCGTCTCCGCCTGGCGTGCCGATCAGCCAGGCATCGGCCGCTTGCAGGAGGCCGAACAACACCATTGCCCCACCGCCGCCGATTACGCCGCCTTTCAAGCCGAGCGCCAGGAAGTGCCGCTGAAATTGTTTGGCGATGAAGCCGTCCGTCGCACCTACATAGTGCAGCACTTCGATGGTCGAGCGATTTGTCGCCATCACGCCGCGCGTCGCGAAGGTAACTGACAGCACGGTTACGGCAATGACCAGCGCGAGAACCACCATGCCGGTGGCAACGGCCGTCTCAGCCATGGTGCGCATGCGGTCGATCCAGCCGCGGTGATCGTCGAGGGTGGCGGCGGGCACTTGCGCGGCAAGCGCTTTGCGCAGATTGGCGAAGTCCGGAATTGCGCCAGGCAGCAGCTTGACAACGACGATACGGGGAATGGGCAGGTCGCCGAGGGTCAGTGCGGAACCGAGCCACGGCTCGACCAGCGCTGCGGATTCCTGCCTGCTAAAGACGCGAATGTCGGCTACGCCCGCCGTCGCGCGCGCGATCGCAGCCGCGGCGTTGACGTCGGCCTCCAAATCGCGGCCGGCCACCGGCCGTACTTGGATGGTCACCTCACGCGCTACCTCCGACTGCCAATCGCTGGCCGCATCCGCTACCAGCATTGCCGCGCCAGTCGCCATGGCCGCCAGAAACGTCATGATCGCGACAACTGCTGTGAGCGATCGGCCGGCTATCGAGTCGCCCGGCACGATGGGACCCGGCGCCCCAGGGGGCGCGCTCGTAAGCGCTGCATCCTCTTGGGTCCACGACTCGGCTACCTCCTCGAAGGGTTCACTCGTAGACATGCAATCGCCCTTCGTGCAGGACCAGACGGCGGGCGTCGTATTCGTCCATCAGCGCGATGTCATGTGTGGCAATGACCACGGATGTGCCCTGTCGGTACAGTTCGATGAACAGGCGCAGCAGGCGCTGGCCCAGATTAGGATCGACATTGCCGGTTGGCTCGTCGGCGAGGAGGAGCTGCGGCCGGGCAATTACCGCCCGGGCTATTGCCGCGCGCTGCTTCTCTCCTCCAGAGAGCACCGGCGGTAAGGCCTCCATGCGCTCGCCCAAGCCGACCCATTGCAGCAGCTCGATGACCTCGTTGCGATAAGTGGCCTCTTCTTTGCCGAGTACCCGAAATGGCAGCGCCACGTTTTCATAGGTGGTCAAATGATCGAGCAGCCGGAAATCCTGAAATACGATGCCGATGCGGCGGCGCAGCGCCGCGCGGTTGTCCTTGGTCAGCGTGGCAGTGTCCTCATCGAACATGGAAATCAGGCCGCGAGTCGGCCTAAGCAGGAGGAACAACAGGCGCAGCAGCGACGTCTTACCGGCGCCGGAAGGTCCGGTAAGAAACTGGAAGGAATGGCTATCGATGTCGAAGGTCAGGTCGCGCAGGACCTCCGGACCGAAGCCATAGCGCAAGCCGACATTCTCAAATCGGATCACGCGCTCCTCCGCAAACCCGCATCGTGATTCGCCTGGTTGCCAGCAATCTAACACTCACGGCAAATCCGTGCCTTAGTCGGCCCCTGGGCGCCGGGAGGGCATCGCTGCTAACCTTTCACAAGGTCCCCTGTGCTGGCCGATTCGCCAATGCTCACGGTCTGTCCGAACTGCGCTACATCCTATGGCGTCGAGATGGCAAGCGTGCGGCTGCCGAAAGGGTGGGCCTGCCAGGTGCGATGCCACCGCTGCCATTGCGTGTGGAAAGCTGAGCTCTCCGTCGCCGACAAGCTCATAGTTGCGGCGCACGCAGTGGCACTGGTCCAGCGGGCGATGGCGGCGGCGCAGGCTCTGGTTGGCGACGTTATATGGTCCCCGCCTTTACAGGGTGCCCCTAGACTGGCGCTCGACAGAATCGCAGCCGGCCTGGCTGGTGTGCGGACTGTCCAAGTCGGGCGCCCCGTGCCAGCGGCTATGCAGCGGCTCGTGTCGCCTGGCGCTCCGCTATGTCATCTCTCTTCGCCCGGTATGAGGCAGGCCGTGCACGAAACGGCCGGCGTCTGTCCCTATCTCGCGCGCAACTTCTTATTGTCGTGCTGCTCATCGCCAACGCCACGATTATCGGCTTGCGCGCCCAGCTGACCTGGTTAATGCCGCAAACCGCCTCTTTCTATTCCGCGCTCGGCCTCCCCGTGGATCTTCACGCATTACGCTTCGACGATGTTGCCGCCGTCGCGGAGCGACGCGATGCGAAGCCGATCCTCGTCGTGAACGGCAAAATCAGCAGCAGCAGAACCAGGACCGAGACAGTGCCGCGCTTGCGCTTTGCCGTCCGCGACGCGGGCCATCAGGAAATTTTTTCGTGGTCGGCCGCGCCAGCGCGCGACAACCTGGGCCCCGCGAAAACATCCAATTTCGCAGCAAACTTGCCTTGCCGCCGCCCGACACGCGCGATGTAGTCGTACGCTTCGAACGCGACGACGGCCTTTGAAATGCGAGAGGCCGCCACCTCAATTCTCGTCTGAAACGGCGTAAGGGCGCGACAGCGGCGCGGCCGGCAGATCGGGGTGAGCGCGGCCAAAATCCGGCGCAGGCGAATCCTGTCCGATTTCCACAATGCCGCGGCGAATCGCGCGGGTTCGGGTAAAATGTTCGAACAATGCTTCGCCGTCGCCGCGCCGAATGGCGCGCGTCAACTGCGACAAATCTTCATTGAACGTGCCAAGCATTTCGAGAACCGCGTCCTTGTTGGCGAGAAAAACGTCGCGCCACATGGTCGGATCGGATGCGGCAATGCGCGTGAAGTCGCGAAATCCACCCGCGGAGAATTTGAGGACTTCAGAGCGTGTCACTTCGGCCAGTTCGTCGGCGGTGCCGACGATCGTATAGGCGATAAGATGCGGCAGATGGCTGGTTATCGCGAGCACAAGGTCATGATGCTCGGGCGCCATGATTTCGACATTTGCGCCGAGCGCGCGCCAGAACGCCGCCATTTTATCGACCGCGCCAGCGTCGGCGCCGTTCGGGGGTGTGACGATGCACCAGCGGCCGACAAAAAGTTCGGCAAAGCCGGCGTCGGGGCCGGAATGTTCGGTGCCCGCGACCGGATGAGCGGGCACGAAATGCACGCCTGCGGGCAGATATGGACCCATATCGTGCACAATCGCAGCCTTGACTGACCCCACGTCCGACACGATTGCGCTGCGCTTGAGCTGGGGGCCAATCTCCTTGGCGACCTCACCGCAGGCGCCGACCGGCACACAGACGATAATTAGATCGGCGCCCGCCGCCGCAGCGCCATTGCTCTCCACCACTTGATCGGCGATGCCAAGCTCGGCGACGCGCCGGCGCGTTTTAGGCGTCCGTGCGGTGGCGACGATCTCGCGTACCGCGCCTTGCGCGCGAACTGCGCGGGCGATCGACGAACCGATCAGTCCGACGCCGATCAGCGCGAGGCGGTTAAAGAGTGGATCTGAAGGCACGAATATCTCCGCCCACGCACAGTGCGCTCAAAAGCGTCACGATTTTCCCAAAAATTCCTCCAACGCCGCGACGACAAGGCGGTTTGCCTCCTCGCTGCCCACCGTCATCCGCAGCGCATTTGGCAGCTTATAAGCGGTCGTTTGCCGCAGGATCAGCCCGCGCGCAGTCAGGAAGGCATCGGCGTTCTTGGCGGTGCGACCCTTGGTTTCGGGAAAATGGATCAGCACAAAATTGGCGACGCTCGGCGTCACCTTCAAGCCGAGTTTGCTGATTTCGTGCGTGAGCCAGTCGAGCCAGCGCGTATTGTGCTCGCGCGAGCGTTGCTGATGCTCGACGTCCTCGATGGCCGCAATGCCGGCGGCGATCGCCGGTCCCGTGACGTTGAATGGACCGCGAATTCGGTTGATTGCATCGACGACATGCGCCGGTGCAAACATCCAGCCGAGCCGCAACGCCGCGAGGCCGTGGATTTTGGAGAACGTGCGGCACATCACGACGTTCTCCGAGGTGGCGACGAGTTCGATGCCGGCCTCGTAATCGTTATGGCGGACATATTCGGCGTAAGCGGCGTCGATCACCAGCAAGACGTTCGGCGGCAGGCCGCGGTGCAAGCGCTTCATCTCGTCGAACGACAAGCACGTGCCGGTCGGATTATTTGGGTTGGCGATGAAGACAATTCTTGTCTTATTGGTCACCGCGGTGAGGATTGCGTCGACATCGGCCGTGTAGTCCTTTTCGGGCACCACCACGGGCTTGGCGCCCGCCCCGAGCGCCGCGATCGGATAAATCAGAAAACCGTGGATGGTATGGATCGCCTCGTCGCCGTCGACGAGATAAGCGTGAGCGAGCAGATGCAATAGATCGTCCGACCCTGCGCCGCAGACGATGCGGTTAGGATCGAGTCCGAAGGCTCGCCCTATCGCCTCGCGCAGGTCGCTGGCCGAACCGTCCGGGTACTCTTCAAGGTGGTCCGCCCAGCCCTGGTAAGCCGCAATCGCGCGCGGGCTCGGTCCAAGCGGCGTCTCGTTAGACGACAGCTTGAATACTTTGGCGACCCCCGGCGCAGTGTTCTTGCCGGGCACATAGGCCGCAATGTCGAGCACGCCGGGCCGAGGCGTGGGTCGCGTGCTGGGTCGCGTGCCGCTCATTATTCTATTCACTTCAAAGCTCCTGCTCCTGGACGAGGAGTGACCGGCCGGCAGGTGAGGGGGTTAGCCCATCGAGCCCCGCCTGGTTCTCCCGTTTCCGGGAATGTTAACCGGTGGCTTTTTCCGGGATCGTATAGCGGGTCGCGTGACTGCCGACGAGAGCCGATGAGCGGATCGAGGCGCCAATTTTCACGACAGCCTTACGGACCACCTCAATGCCGCCGGTTGCGACCGAGACGAGCAGCGCCGCCCCGTCAAAGGCCCGGTCCGGGACGGCAATGACATCGGCAAGCTCTGCCAGCGTCTGTACCGCCCGCGCGCTCCAGCCGGATACTCGCATGCTCCAGACTTCGGTTTCCGTCACCATGGCGTCGGCCGCCACCCGCGAAATCACGAAAACCGGCAGCGCCGCCGGGTGGTCGGCCCGTTCGACAAAAGGCAGCCGCGCGATGATTTTTGGGGCGCTGGCGAATTCGAGCGCCGTCCACCACGGGCCGCCGCCGGGGATGGCGAAGGCAGGGACGAGGCCGAGATCGCCTTTGGACGTGGTGACAGCCTCGACCACGGTTGCGGCGCCCATATGCGCCACGAAAGGCACGGTGAAACCGAAATGAAAACGTGCCGAATCCCGCATTAAGGCGTCGCCGGCGGACAGATCGGCATGGACTGAAAAGGGCGCCTGCACATAAGTGAATGTTGAGATAATGACGCGCCAGATGCTTTCGGCGGTATCGAGCGGCAAGCTGCCGTGATGACGGCGCACCAGGCGGCGCATCATTTCGGCTTCCCGCGCCGGGCGGAAAGCGGAACCGGTTTCTTCCGTCTTTTTGACCGCGATCAACTGATCGATGATTTCGCCGCGTTCGATCAGGAGCTCGTGCATGGAGGCGTCGATGCGATCGATCTCGCGCCGCAGATCGGCAAGTGACGGCGGGGCTTTGCGCGGCGATTTACCGGGCGATTTACTCATCTGTGACGTCCTAGTCGACCTATTTGATAGGTGTCGTTAAGGCCGAAATCAAAGAAAACATTGACTCCATGGCGAAGCGGCCTATTTACGCGGCTTTGACCGCTTAGCGGCGGCCCGGCCGCTCGCTAACGCGGCTTTTTTGGATGCACCTATGGCCGACCTCGGCGCCACGCTTGACCTCGCCGACCGCACGCGCGAAGCGGACGATCCGCATTCGCCGGTCGTGCGCTTTGGCGCGGACAAGCCGCTGCGGCTCGATGCCGGAGTCGATTTCGCTCCGCTTCAGATCGCCTATCAGACCTATGGCACGCTCAACGCCGCGAACAGCAATGCAGTCCTGATCTGCCATGCGCTGACCGGCGACCAGCACCTCGTCAACGACCATCCGGTGACCGGAAAACCCGGCTGGTGGGAGACGATGGTCGGCCCCGGCAAGCCAATCGATACCGAGCGCTATTTTGTCATCTGCCCGAACGTGGTCGGCGGCTGCATGGGCACGTCGGGTCCAGCCTCGACCAATCCTGCAACCGGCATGCCCTGGGGGCTCGATTTCCCGGTCATTACGGTGCGCGATATGGTGCGCGCTCAAGCGATGCTGCTCGATCACCTCGGCATCGACTCCTTGTTTGCCGTGGCGGGCGGCTCCATGGGCGGCATGCAAGTTCTGCAATGGGCGGCGAGCTATCCACGCCGGGTGTTCGCGGCGCTGCCGATTGCCGCGTCGACCCGGCACTCGGCGCAAAATATCGCCTTTCACGAGGTCGGCCGGCAGGCGGTCATGGCCGATCCCGACTGGCGCGCCGGACGCTATTTTGCCGAGGGCACCAATCCGCGGCGTGGCCTTGCGGTGGCGCGCATGGGCGCGCACATCACCTATCTTTCGGACGCAGCGCTGCATCGCAAGTTCGGCCGCCGCTTCCAGGATCGCGACAATCCGACGTTTTCCTTCGACGCCGACTTTCAGGTGGAATCCTATCTGCGCCACCAGGGCATCACGTTCGTTGAACGTTTCGACGCCAACTCCTATCTCTATCTGACCCGGGCGATGGATTACTTCGATCTCGCCGGCGACTATGACGGAGTGGTAGCGGAAGCGTTTCGCGGCGCGCCGACGCGCTTCTGCGTCATTTCGTTCACCAGCGATTGGTTGTTTCCGACCCCCGAATCCCGCGCCATCGTCCATGCGCTCAATGCCGCCGGCGCGCGAGTATCGTTTGCCGAAATCACCACCGACAAGGGCCACGACGCTTTCCTGCTCGATGAGCCGGAATTATTCGCGATCGTCCGTGGCTTCCTCGATGGCGCCGCCAAAGCGCGCGGCCTATAGTCATTGCCACCATGCTGTCGCGATTGAAATACGATTTGACCATGGCGGAAGCGGCGCGCGCTCCGGGCGGCTCGCGCGTCGACTTGCTGGTGGTCGCGGATATGGTGCAGCGCGGCGCGCGCGTTCTCGACGTCGGCTGCGGGGATGGTGAATTGTTGCGACTCCTGGAAAGCCGGGGCGTCGACGGACGCGGCGTCGAACTGTCGCGCGAGGGCGTGAACGAATGCGTCGCCAAGGGCCTTGCCGTGGTCCAGGGCGACGCCGACACCGACCTCGAGGACTATCCTGACGATGCCTTCGATTACGTCATCCTGTCGCAGACCCTTCAGGCGACGCGCCGTCCGCGCGTTGTGCTCGAACACATGCTGCGTATCGGCCGGCACGGCATCGTGTCATTTCCTAATTTCGGTCATTGGCGGATCCGCTTGCAGATATCCTTCGGCGGCCACATGCCGCGCACCGACAATCTGCCCTATGCCTGGTATGAGACGCCGAACATCCATTTTTGCAGCATCAAGGATTTCCGCGAATTGTGCCGCACCGCCGGCGCCAAAATGGAACAGGCGGTTGCGCTCAACGCCTGGGGCGGGCGCATGCGGCTGAAAATGCCGTGGTGGTTCTGGAATCTGTTCGGCGAACAGGCGGTATTTTTATTGAGCCGGCAAGATTAGGTAGGACGATCCTATATAATATCGTCGAAACCGCCTGACCCTTGGCGCGCGTACTCTTGGGGGCCCGTAGCTCAATGGTTAGAGCCAGCGGCTCATAACCGCTTGGTTGGAGGTTCGAGTCCTCCCGGGCCCACCACGCAAAAATTATCAGCTTGTTCTTGCTTATTAATTCCCTAGGTGCGGGTAGTTTTCCCACTAGGTGCGGGTAGCGTTTGTTCATCTCCCGTTCGCAAGCTTGTGCATCGCGCCTTGCGCCAGACGACGGCGATTAGCGGTGCGCGTATAGAGCGCGGCCATCGCTCCGCCTTGCCATCCGAAGATTGCCTCCAACTCTG